>Ga0315286_10000013_pt1 | contig 118655 bp, 136 predicted proteins | sample YL17G10_0_MG_FD_205038 | JGI IMG/M metagenome (GOLD analysis project Ga0315286, IMG submission 205038) | Sediment microbial communities from Yellowstone Lake, YNP, Wyoming, USA - YL17G10_0 | ecosystem: Environmental > Aquatic > Freshwater > Lake > Sediment | place: USA: Wyoming | collected...
CCTATAACCTGGTCTATCATCTTGTCAGATATCTTAATGTCATCTGTCGACTTGAAATCCAGTTCCTCTTTCTTCTTCTTCGCCATAGATTTGCGGATATAAACTGAGTATTTAAGATTTATGGTTGAGTAACTAGTAGAATAATGCATAATTCCCATAGGACTTAAATAAATATCAGCCGCTCATTCGGCGCGGGGCCTATTGCGCAACCATTCAATAGAAAGATTTTTATATTTTAATTACCAGGAATTGATTATGACTGCTAAAGTCCGTCTGATGTCATTTCTTGTGCTTACTGTTTTGCTTCTATTTGCCATAATGCCGATAATATCGCAGGCTTGTCTTCCCTATGATCCTAGTGACCCATGCGCCGGAGGTCAATGCACTTGCCCTGGTGGGGAGACGTGGTGTGGCGCCTGCAGCTGCGGCCAATGTCCTCCTGTTCCAGAATTTAATCCCATGACGGGAATAGTTGCAATTGGCGGACTTGGAGGCATTGCACTCATATTTAGAAAAAGACTTCTTAAGAAATAATTATTTACACTAATCTTATCTCTTTGATTGTCAAGGTTTTTGGTTCTAATTCAGGAGGAATGTATGCGTACATTAAAGTGAGATTATATGATTCCTGAGTTCCCGACACAATTTTATTGAAGCGGTAGGTTTGATAATCTTCAGTCTCTACCTTTATTTCAGCAATATTCTGCCCATCGGATTGCACTAAAACGCTTGGCCACGGATTGGTAATGTTCACTGTTTCATAGATTGAATATCTATTTCCTTCATTTGTGAAGTTATAATATTTTGAACCCCGTGACGATGTTCCCGAACTAGCCATTCTTTCCATTGATGCCATATCACTCAGAATTTCAGTTCCTGAGAATTGTTTTACCATTTGTTTTCCTGCGACATTATCATTCTCTATCCACTGCGTGACCTCATACATAGCTGCTTGAAGCGCTGAATCCTGCTTAAGAGCTTCTAGATTCAAATCAGGTGGAATAATATATACATATTTGCGAGTAAAAGTCCCAACTCTGTTGGGAATTGCCTTCGCTTGAAATTCGATAGTGATTTCAGTTCCAATATAATCTTCAGGATATTCGAAAGTGGCTGTAAGGGAGCCCATCCTCTTAAATTCAAACCCTCCGTCGGCGGTTTGCAGTCCTCCTGAATTTTGTAGATTTGTCAATGTCGGAACTTTAACTGTGTCAATTTGATTCAAGACACGAAGGCCAGCAATAATCAATCCAATTACAATAATCAAAAGAACTATAAAGATTTTAACTGACCTTCCTGTGGTCGCGGAGGCAATTTTTTCTGGCATTTTAAAATTTCATTTCTTTAAAGGTTTATATATTTTTCTTTAAACTTATGCTCGATAATTAAATCAGATTAACCCCTTTGCAATAATAATAAAGTAATATTGCAGCGATAATTATCAGCGCCGCTATAAAAATAGCCCAGACAATCAATGGATTGCCAGAGCTCCTTGCCTTCTGAAGCCTCTGTTCAATGTCCCGCTCCTGACCCAATTCCACAGGACGATTGATAGGTGGTTTTTCCATTTGAATTTACTCAAAAACAGTAATATACATTTTCACTATTCTTCCCTCAAACCAGACCACTCTTTGGATAGTTATGACTGTGCTGGAATTGACATATGTTGTCAGGGGAATGCGCACTATAGGCGCACCCTCGCAGCAGACTATTTCATGGGTTTCATTGTACCTATAAAGGGTATTTACTTTCTTTCCATCACAAAATTCCATGGTTTTGTCGCTGTCATAATTGCATTCATTCACGCAGCTGCACATTGCATTGCATATCTCTGGATTATCCAAGGTTGTGCACTCCTCCAAGCAGTTTATAGTCGGGTCATTTCCTGGAGTTAGATTGATGTCCAAAAAGTTAAAACCAGGTTTCAGTTGATAATTATAGACTATGGCATTAAGATAGCCAAGTTTTCTTCCGGTGAAATTATACTTTTCCGTGGCTATTGGCGCTATCAAATAGCTGCCATCTGTCTCAGAAATTGTCGAATAGCCTGGGGCGGTTACTGTAACATTTGGCAGAATAGGCTTGAAAGAATTGCCACATATGCTCTCTCTAGTTGTGCCTTGTAAGCACGCCGGGCAGACAGGACTATTACAGTTATCCAATGGATTCACTTTAGAACATGGATTATCTGGGTCGATATCGCAAGCATCCCCAACGCCGTCACCATCAAGGTCCGCTTGGTCAGTATTGGGATTATTGGGGCAGTTATCGCAGCAATCACCGACTCCATCCCTGTCAGCATCTTCCTGTTTAGGATTAGAACAATAAGGACAATTATCGCAAGCTGTGCCATTCCCATCGTTGTCTGGGTCTGCTTGGTCACGATTAGGAATTAAACGGCAGTTGTCGCAGGCGTTTCCAACTTTGTCACCGTCTACATCTTCCTGCCCGGGATTAGGAACAGTGGGGCAGTTGTCGCAAACATCTCCAAAAGTGTCGCTGTCTGAGTTTGTTTGAGAGGGATTCTGTAGTGAAGGGCAGTTGTCGCAAACATCTCCTACGCCGTCCTTACCGTCGACATCTGTATCACTTTGATTCCCATTAGCAATATTGAGGCAGTTGTCGCAAACATTACCTATAAAATCACTATCTGCATCTGCCTGATCATTGTTAGGTACATTGGGGCAATTATCGCAGGTACTATCACGGCCATCCACATCAGGGTCGTCCAATCTCCAAGATCCGCCTATACACCAGACTGTTGCAGCCCCCCCGTTAGCATTTCTACAAATTCCTTGATTATAACAGTTGCTGTTGTAAACACATTTCGATGTATCTGAACAGCAGCCATAAGTATTATCGACCCATGATCCCTTGGCCTTAATGCTTATTAGACTGGAATCGAAGGTAGTGCCACTGCAGCAGCCTACCTCACCGCAGATTACGCTATTATCAAGATTAGTATAAGCGTAGGCGTAGTAATCCCATCCTTTTTTTTGGCATGATGTGGCGTCCTTATACACGGTGAGATATCCAGAATCATCTGAACCCATACTGACGGAATCTGAGTTTTCTACAATCCATTGACCTAGGGCAACTTGACAAGTTGCACCAGTATTGTTCCAGAGAGTCCCGACGCCCACATACATGTAGTGTGCAGAAGCAGTGTTGACAAGCCAAATAAATAGCAAAATTGAAGAGATCAATAATTTAATTTTCATCTATCTCCTCCCATGATCAGTATACTCGCATTAGCCCTTAACTCGTCCAAATAGGCTTTATAAGCAATCTGACGCTTAGAATTATATAAATCTTTCTCAATATCATCTCTCAAGGCCTCAAAAGGCAACTCCGGGGTTTGGAGTTTATCATACTCTGCTCTAATCTCTTCGTCAGATATGTTAATTTTTGAACGCACCTTATTGTCAAGTAATTTGTGGATAGCGAAGCTTACTCTAAATTCCTCAAAATCCTGCTCCAAGGTGCGACCGCTGACCAGAATGTCATTTTCGTATCGCTCTCTTGATATATTGTAGCTATTTAACAATTCATTTAACTGTTCCATGGTTTCTTCATCGGTGGCAGAAATATTCTCTTTTTTCGCCTCCTGGGCAAGAAGAACCATGTTAATTTCCGAATCAAGTAGTTGAGATGTGATAAATTTTCTGGATTCATTAGAAAACGGGCTTAATATTTGCTCAAGTTTAGCATTAGCTATATAATCGCAGTTAACTATGGCAGCCAAATCCCTTGCACCATACAATTCAAGAACTGTCTCTTTATTTGGGCAATTTTCAATCGCCTTTTTTATTTCAACTAATTTTGAATCGTCAGCTTTTGGAGGGGAAGACGCAACTTTTTCATTTCCTTTTAAAAACAGCATTAAAAAGATGAAAAATATAACAAAAAGCAATGCGCCCAGAAGCACAATATTATGTTTATAAATTGGTGGTCTCTTCCTCAATGCCCTCTTTTTCAATTTCCTTTTTTTCATTTACATATTACTAAGAATGAATAGTCAGTGTCACCATATGGCATTTCGAAGGGAAATACGCCCTGCCGTGTCTCCATAGGCTGAAGGATGTCAATGTCTCTTTTCAATGTCTTAACTACAGTTTTATTCTGAGACAGTTGGAGAAGAAGGTAGCATGAACTTTCAGTTGTTTCGTTATTGAACACGGTGTATTCTATTTGTTGAACAGTATCGGTTTCATTGTACGCAAAATCAGTTAGAACAACTTTTCTGAGCCTCACTGGAAGATTAGTAATCATATATACGCCCAGGACAGCCAGCAAGATAATTATTATTCCAATTGTTAACAGAATCTTAAAATTAAATCGCTTTATCTTTTTCTTTACTCTCTTTTTCCTGGGCATATATGTTTTATTCCTTCAATTGTATTTAAATATTTCGACATAATTCAAAATAGATTTTCTCAGTTTCACCCGCGCATCTCTTCCATGTTCTTTCCTTAACGACGAATTTTCTGCCTTCTTTTCCCAGTTTTATTCTTAATTCAGGGTTTTTTATTAATTTAAATAATTTTGATTTTAACTCTTTCTCATTGTTTGGATTAACTAAATATCCTGTTTTGTCATCGACAATCGCACCTGCGGCTCCTGACTTTTTTGAGCCGATAACTGGCTTTGCACAGGAAGATGCCTCCAACAAGGTTATACCAAAACCTTCCACAGATTCATTCTCAGATTCCTTAGATAACAAAACAAAAACATCGCAAATATTATAGAAATCTAATAGCTCTTTTTTAGAAACTTGCCCGAGAAATTTAACTCTTTTGCCAAGTCCCAAGTCTCCTATTCTTTTGCAAATTTTCTCATAATACTTTTTATCAATAATAGGTCCAACAATCAAATAATAAGCATCGTTCAAGTGCGGCAATACATCGATAACCGCCTCAAAATTTTTTCTATCAATTACCCTGCCTACACTCAATATTATCAAACTGGTTTTAGAAATTTGCAGTCTGTTAAGCAATGCTATTTTCCTGTTTTTTGGTTTAAAAAAATTGCAATCAACGCCATCAGGGACAATTCTAATTTTGTCAACATTTATTCCCATTTCAACTAGTCTATCATTAATAAAGCTACTGGTGACGACGATTCTATTGGATGCATTCAATCCTTTTCTAATGGCTTCTCTATCGTTTGTCAGCCAAGATTGCAGAAAATCCTTGCCATTCGCTTTTGCTACCACAGAAATATTCTTTATTTTATTCGCAATCACCAAAAACCCTGCATTGTTTATCTGAATAAGATCAAAATTGCTGTTTTCTAACAGGTTCAGTACTCTTTTCACATCATCTTCAAGATTGTATGTCAACAGAGGGATTATTTTCACATCACTCAATTCTGGATAATCAATATTTTCATAATCTTTTCTGATGGCTACAGAAATCTGATGTTTCTTGCTTAATTCCTTAATTAATTCCAAGGCATAAGTTTCCATCCCGCCTATTTGAGGGGGGAATTCATAACAAATGAATAATATATTCATGCTTTTGTTTATTTAGTCATTCATTAAATAATTTTTCTGTAATATATTATTATTTTTTAATATACGGCAGCAACAACAGCCAGAATGCGGATGAATATATCAGGAAAAGAATCCAGCCCGCATTTAAATGAAATATATTCATTGCATCTGTTGAAACAAATACCCCCATCAAAAGAATAGCATAAAGTCTTATTGCATTAACCAGAACAGTTCCCAAGGCACCTATAATAAAAAAGAATATTGTTTTCCATTTATCCAAATATGCCCAATTTGTAACGAGGATAATTACAGAAAGCAACATAAATAAAGAAAGTGATTCATAGCCTGAGCAAAGATCGCAGACTTTGAAAGTTAATTCCTGCACTCCAAAGACTGGGCAGGGCACACCTTGTGTTATAAATACTGTTTTTGAAAAAGTTAATTTAGCAAATAAATTCGCTATATAAATGGCAGGTAGTGCCATCAATTTCCATGATTGTTCAATTATCCTAAGTGAAGCAAAAAATCCTAGTGCAATTGCGAGTGAGCTATAGAGTTCAATATCTGTTTTTCTAAATAAAGAGATAGTAAATGAAATTCCAAAAATGCCTAGAATCAGCAATACAAATCCAATTATAACAATAAAAGGTTTATATAAAAATAGGAACTCTCTAAAAGAAGGAATCCTTTTTCCGCTTTTGATACCAGCTAATATTACATTATGATCCGGACTAAATATTTTTCCTCCATCATAGGAGATCTCGGATTTCTTTTCATAATAGTAAATATTCCTAAGAAAAATGATTTCCATTGGTGAAAGATTGTCTTTTTTGACTTTGAATTGTAAATAGTTATTGCCTATATTGAGCTCATTTTTTGGGATTTTAATGCTCATAAGTTCTTGTTTATATGTATTAATTGAGCTAAATTGAGAAGTTATATCGTGCTCGTAATTATTTACATAGAGCAAAATTTGGGTAGTGTTGACAAATTGATAATTGACAGGATTTTTCCAGAGTCCGTACCAGTATATTATTCCCTCATCCGGAATTGAATAAAGTGTTATTTCTCTTCTTAATACAACGCTAGCGTTAGATAAACTGCTTTCTTCTGCATGCCAAGCAGTTCCTAATAATCCGGCTCTATCCCAGTAAATCCAGCCATCTTTTACTTCCACCAAGCCATTTTCTAAGGCATCAAAGAAAGATATTTGATTTGAAGAGATTATTGCAAATATAATCAATGAAATTGCCAAGATTAGCCAATTTATTCTAGGTTTTACTTTCAATTTCAGATATTTGTCTTTAGCGATTAAATAGAAAATAATAAGGGCTATTCCTAAAATTAAATATATTCTTTGCGTATGATAGAGATAATCAAATCTCTGCCTCAACGGGGTAATATGCGAGAAAAATAGTTCAGTAAGGGGAATAATTAAAATAATAAATAAGAACAAGATTCCATATCTGATCAGCAAAGGATTTATTTTCTTCATCTTTATACAAAAAATATATAATGGTTTTAAAAGTTTTACCTTCACATGAGAGACGCATCAATAATAATTGCTTTAACCAAATTTTCAGATGTATTTTCTTTAGTAGTATCTTCTTTAAACAAACAAACCTTTTTTAAAAATAGATTTGAAGTAATTATTGCTGATTCAAGCAAAAAAAATAACCTAACAGCGATTAAAAAAATCTCTAAATTCAAGCTGAAATATCTTCATCTTGTGGGTCAATCCCGTGCAGTCCTTTTGAATAAAGCAGTTGAGGCATCGGCAGGGAGTATCCTTATTTTTCTTGAGGAGAACACTGTTCCTGAATCCAATTTTTTGGAAGAGCACATCAAATGTCACAGATGGCACAAGCGCAGTGTCGTAGTTGGATACATCAGGCAATTCGGGGAGGAATACACTCGAAAAGACAGCGTCACAGATGCTAGAGAAAAATTGTTTAAGGAAAGCCACGACAACCTTATGTGCCTTTCGGGCCCATGGGACTATTTCAAGTGCAATAATTTTTCGGTGAATAGACGCTGGATGGCCAGCCTAGACGAAAATTACCAAGATAGGGAATTTGAGGATGTTGATTTGGGTGTGATGTTTGCAAATCAGGGTTTGACTTTTCAACTCCACAGGTATGCTGTGGCTTATCAGCAGCAAGGACATGTCAGCTCCAGTGCAAAGCCAAGAAAAATATTGGAAAATATATACTGCCTTGCTGGCAAATCGAATAATTCTGAGCTGATGAGATACCTCTGGGGCCATTATCATAAGCTTCCCTTGAAATACAAGAAAATCGGGGAGATCAGCGTGGGCATTACGAGCAATGCGCTGCCTTTCTACGACAATAACGAATTATCATATGATAAGAACAATTCTGAGATAAAAAGGGAATTGAATTATTGGAAATGCTCCTTATGCGACAGGGTCGTTTTTAGGGGAGGAGAGCCGGCTCTGAGGGAAGATATTTTTGATTTGATTGGCTATGCACAAACTCTCGGGATGTCTCTAATTCTGGAGACAAACGGAAGAATTTTTTCATATAATGATTTTGCAGAAAAGATAGTAAAGGGCGCTGTGCATGAGTTCATAATCGATTTTTGGGCCCATGATGAGCTGCTATCTGATTTTTTGACTAGAGACGAGGGTGGGTTTCAACAGAGTTTGCAGGGGATAAGGAATTTGCTGAACCTGAGGGCAAAATTAAGTGTCAGATTACACATTGTAAGGCAGAATTCTTGCTTCTTAAGAAAAATGATAGAATTTGTTGCTGACTTTGGAATTCACAACATTGAAATAATCGCCTTAAACACTGACTGCAACGATATAAACAGGATAATCTATTTTGCGAAAACACCTTCAATTCCTTACTTGCAGGAACTGAATATCTGGTTTATTAACGTGCCTAGTGCTGTCATTTCTAAATTTGCCAAAGGCAGAGAACCAGTTGCGTCGGATTTCGGATTTAAAGAAGAGAGGCACGAGAAATTAAACATTGCGATGCTGGGTTACCCTCTTAGTATTCTGAATACAGAGTTTGGAGGGGGCGCAGAGAGAGCTACATTACAGCTTTATGAATTCTTGAAAGAAAGTGGAGCTTCAATACAGCTCTATGGAAGAACAAATAGAAAGAATAGGCAAGTAATTCCATTAAATTCAAATGATTTGAGCTATACCTATAAATATGGTGAGTGGTGGAATTATGAAGAGATTATGCAGGGAAATCTGCCTTATTTTATCGATTTCATTGAGAAGTCATCAAGAGCATCAATTATGCATGGAATGAATGCACCCTTTCTTGCGGTGGTTTCACCAAAGCCTGTCGTGATTCACATTCATAACTGGTGCACATTGCCGAAATATCAGGGGTATTTGGAGGCATACGCATCTGCACATTATATTTTCAATTCACATTTTATGAAAAAACTTTTCTTGAAAAAATATCCTGATATTCCTGAAGAAAATTGCTTTGTTATATGGTATGGAATAAATACTGATATGTTTTGCCCAAAACAAAAAAATCCAAGTGAGCCAGTCAACATACTTTATGCATCCTCCTGGAGCGAGCATAAGGGAATATATGTTCTCCTGGATGCTATTAAATTATTGGAAAAAAGAAGAAGGGACTTCATTGTTAATTTAGCCGGCTCCCCTTATCTTCACGATTTTGGGCAGAATCTTAAATACCAGAAGGATAATGAGCTTGTTATTAAATCTTTGATAAAAAAGTTAAAGAGTGTTAAAGTTATCGGATTAGTGCCTCATGAGAATCTTCCTGAGGTATATGGAAATACAGACATTGCAGTATTTCCGTCACTATGGAAGGAACCTTTTGGATTGGTAAATTTAGAAGCGATGTCTTGCGGTGTTCCTGTCGTTGCCTCAAAAACAGGAGGTATTCCTGAGATTGTTGCAAAGGATTGCGGGATTCTGGTGAAACCTGGGGATGCGCAAGCTTTAGCTAAAGCCCTTGAAAGACTGATTGAAAATCCCAAACTTAGGGAAAGGATGGGACTTTCAGGCAGAAAAAGAGCTCTTAAATACTTCAATTCTAAAGGCTATGCTGAGAAGATTCTGAAAATTTATGATAAAATATTAAATAAAACGTCCATGATGCAGATATATGAGAATAGCTTATCATAAATATGAATTAAAGGACGAAACTTATGTAAATGGGGCAAACTTGTTTTATCAGGATGTTTCTGAGATATTAAAAAATGAAAAGAACTGTCATGCTCATGATTTTAGAGACTGGCTTGATAATCCGCCTTCAAATTTCGATGCAGTAATTTCCAATATAGGCCCTTATGCATATTTCTATTTTTATTTGAGGGAAAAATACAGCCTGAAATTCAATATAATCCGAGATGTCCAGACCAGTTTTCTTTCGAGCTATTTTCTTCAGGAATATTTATGCTGTCCACGCATGCGAGATGGCGATAAGGTGTTATTTCTATCCGAATATTGCAGGCAAGTCTATTTGAAATTATTTCCTGACTATTTGAACGAAGAGAATACGTATGTATGCTGTCCTGCTGCATCGTTCTTCCCCAAACCTGAACCCAAATTGCCGAGAGATAAAGACGTTGTTATTCTGGGTTATGTAGGGAGAGTTTCCCGCGATAAAAATTTCCATCAAATTTTGAAGACATTTATTGAATTATCCAACACAAGCGAAAAAACCATTAAGTTTCTCGTGATAGGCCGGCCCGATGACGAATTTCTTCCTGAGAAAGTGACTTCAATGCTGAGAACACTGCAAATACCTGAAAATAATTATCTTCACCTGAATGATGGAAAATTTCTGAAACATGAATATATCTGGCACTTTTTCTCGCAGATGGACGTGCTGTTGTTTCCTTCTGTATCCAGCGTAGAGGCCCTTGGCAGGGTTGTATTAGAGGCGAATCATCTTAAAATTCCCGTAATTGCAGCGAGATATGCGGCATCACCTGAATTGTTATCTGAAAGTAATCTTTTGAATGTTAAATTCTATAATAGAACTTATTCTACGAGTAATCTTCATTCTATTGGCGAGGTTGATGAGGCGGAACTAAAGAAGAAGATTATAAACTTTAAAGATTTGAATCCTGGCAGCAATATAGAATATAAAAACCACGATAAAAAATTGATTAATATCCTGAATTCAAGACAAAAACCTGATAGCATAAAAAGGCTTCACCCGAGTATAAGAAATTTTATCGATGGTGCAGAAATCGATTATAATGGTTTTAAGACAGGTGATGATATTATGAGAAAAGCAGTTGAATTACTAATGAAATATGATTATAAGAATTTGGCGAGCACGGGATATTTAATTTGCAGAGATTTGGGATTCAATCCGAAATTAAAAATTAATGTTCAAATGCAATAGTTTTGGATTTTAATTTTGCCAGTTTTCTTGTTATTTCAATTAACGAGGAATTTAACTGCTCATATTCCCTGCGCTCTTCTTCGTTGATCATATTCAAAATTTCTGTCTCGCTATTTTCAATCTTTTTTTCCATATCTCTCATTTCTTTGCTTAAACTCAAGGTTTTATTTTTGATTTTTTTCAATTCATCATATTCCGTCTTAATTTCTGCATAAATGCCTGCTTTTAGGAGTCTGTCTTTCCTCTGCCCATTGGACTCTTCCACATCGGCCATGTCCTTGAAAACCTGCTGTTTTTCTGCTTCCAGCTCATTCCATTTTTTTTCGATGCCAGTATTTTTTATTAAATTCTTTTTTTGACTGTAATTGTTATTAAATTTCTCTCTGCTGATGCAATACTCTTGTCTCAAATCATTCATGTTTTTTTCTAGGATTTGGATATTTTCCTTCCTTTCTTTTGCATAATGAATATTCATTGAAAGCTCTCCGATTCTCTTTAGAATTTCATCTGATTCTTTTTCAAATATTGCTCCTTCATCTTCAAGGGTTTCATATTCATTCCTCTGTTCGCTAAGCAAGGATTTCTGCTGGTCCAAAAGGTTTTTTATTTTTGACTGCAATTTTGGAACTAGCTTATGATTCCCTCTTTTCCAGAATTCATCCAAATTTGATTTTTTGAGAATGGAGATTATTTTGTTTTTTATTGAAATTTTCTGTTTTTTCATGAGCTCAGACTGCGCCCACAAGATGTTGAACCTTTCTGTTTCAGCATCAATTATGTCCCTGTTCTTCCTCATTTTTTCATACAAACCTTTTCTTAGAAATATGCTTTCCAGCTTCTTCTTATTTAGACTGTAGGTTGCATCTAAGAATTCTTCTTCTGTTTTTTGGGCATCCTTAACAACACTGCTTCTGTCTATTATCGGCTCCATGGGCTTTATTGTATCTGAAATAAAGATAGAGATATCGTCATACTGTGGATTGATATAATATTTCAGAAGCTGGTTGTGCAGTTCGCTTGAATTCATTTTTTTATCAGGGACTATCTGTATCTGCACAGCTTGCCTTTCAATTAGAAAATCAATGTCTTTCAGCAATTGTTGCACGGGTTTTTCAGTCCATCTCAATATTATTGAATATGACAGATGCGCTAATTCGAAATTTTTGATAATTTTATCTATGTTCTTAATTTCAGCGGAAAAATCAAAATCATTAACAGTTAAATAGACTCCTCTTAAGCCTTTTTCAGACAAATCAAGCACTATTTTCGAATCCATCAGCCAATCTGAATCACCCAGGTAATAAATTAAATTTATATCTTGTTTTTTTGCAGATGAAATAGAATCTTCTAGTAAATCAACTGTTATTTTCCCTGAAAAAATAATCTTTTTTATATTTTTATTCAGATTTTTTATTTGATTTTCAGGGCTTAATTCAATATATGCTGTATCTTCAACTAAATCTATGATTTTTTGCGCTAATTTTTTGTTGCCAATTTCTAAGGGATATTTTTTAAGTGATTCGCCCAATTTTTTTCTCAATTCAGGATTTTTGTACAATTTTAATAAAGCAGGGGTTATTTCTTCATTGCTTTTCAAGACGATAGCTGCTCCCAAATCCGCAAATACCTTTGCCCGCTCATAAGTGTCTTCTTTTAGTCTGTTTGCTGGAACTATCATGGCAGGAGTTTCTGTTAAAACAATGTCATTGCAGATATTATAGCCTGCCTGTGTTATAGCAATCTTAGCCTTGCGAAGCTCAGCTTTGAAATTTGGGACATATTTCACTATTTCGACATCTTGAGGGATGTCTTTAATTTGAAAATTGAATAGTGGCCCGGTTATAACCTTACATTTGGCATTTTTTTCTATCTTTTTAAGTTCCTTGAAGGCTTCAATGCTTTTGCTCACAAATTCCACACAATCCTGCCAACCGCCGCCGCCTGGGGCAATAAGAACGTCAGTATTTCTTTCAATGTCCATATTTTCCCTTGACTCTTCTGTCACAATCTGCCCAATGAACTCCACATTTTTCATATCAATAAGCTCCCACAACTCATTAGGCACATTCATGACAATAAATTCTGCCTTAGTGTGAGGAAAACAGATGTAATCGAGATATTTCAATGAATCCTTATTGAGAAATTCTTCAAGATATTTATTGGAATCTTTCCTGAGGACTAGAATATTTTTAATGGATTTTTGATAAGCGAATTTAACAATTCCTTCTTGTAGCAACCAATCATAAACAATGGCATGGGGCTCCATAGTATTGATGATGGACTGCAACAATTTTTCGTATTCCGCATTATTCAATGTATTTATAACATTAGTTGCACTCTTTCTTGGATCACCACGATATGGCGGAACTTTTATGCATGAAAATCCGGCTGATTCAATGATATTTGCACAATCGGAATTAGTTATGAAAATATACTGCCATTCTGGCCTGACTTTTTTAATTTCTGACGCAACAATAATTGTTCGCAGTATATGCCCCAAACCTACTCCATCAATAGCATAGAACAATATTCTCTTAGTAACTCCCAATTTAGCAGGATTAATTACTCTTTCAAGCACTCTAAGCTCAGCAGGGATAGTTTCATTATATTTAGACATTTCTGCAATCACATTCTGCTCTGGATGTTTTTGTATAAAAAGGGTTACATTTCTGACGTATTCTGATATGCTTTCCTGCGAAGGAGTTAGGAATGGACTCCTCGCACCAGGTTGATTTCCAATATTTAATCCTATTGCATTCCTGCAGACAATGAATTTTAGTTTTTTTTGGAGTCTGAATCCAAGTTCGAGATCTTCAGCTCCCCATCCTTTAAAATCAGGATCAAAGGCTCGTTTAAGATAGTTTACTGGTATTGAAGTATTGGTTGGATAAAATCCCATCCATGCTCTTGAGTCATTCGATAAATTATCTAACTTCTTTGCCCAAATAATGTCGCGATAATCTGGAAATGTTTCTAATTCAGATATTTTTGCAATATCTTTTTTCAGAATGGGTATAATTTTATCCAAAGAATATTGTATAATGGTGTTTTCGCCTCCGGAATATCCAAGGACCACTCTATTTGGAAAAATAAGGTGGGCCCTTGCGTGTTGCAGGATATTATCTTTTTTAGAGATAATATCGCTATTTATCAAAAGAACTATATCACCTTTAGCAGCATTTATGCCCATGTTCCTTGCCTGCCCTGCCCTATAACCACAGTCTTCCTGCCAGAAATACCTAATGGAAATTGGAGCCTGTTTTGCTACTGTCAATACCATTTCTTTGGTTCCATCAGAGCTTCCGTCATCACAAATAAGAATTTCATATTTGTCCTTAGGATAATCCTGTGCAATGAGTGATGTAATAGTTAATTCTAAAATATCTTTATTATTGTATGTAGGTATTACTACGCTGAAAGAAGGGTAATTAGGCAAAGCAAGCTTATTTTCTTTTCCTGCGATTTTAGTAATTATTGAATTTAAATCATCGTCAATCTGAACTGAAATAGAAGGAAGTTCAAAATTTGAGACAGGTTTTGAAATGGACTTTCTGGTTAATGCAAATTTATATCCTGCTCTTTTAACAATTTCAATTATTTCTTCATTATAAAATCCGTAAGGATAACAGAATCCATCACAAACTATGCCGCTAATCTTTTCTATTTCCTCTTTTGATTTTGTTATTTCCTCTTCAATTGTTTTCAAATAAAATTCATCGTAAGATTTGGCTGCCCTTAGCAGAAGGTTCCGATATAGTCTAGTTGCAGAGCATAATTCCATCCATGTTTCCTTAAGCTCTTTGGCAGTTGGAAAATCTTCATTTCCAATAAAATCAGTAGGCACAAAAATAGTTGCTGCAAAACCAAATTCTTTCAGTAGTTTACAGGCATCTAAAACATTCCTTCCTGTGCACTCCATAGCCAAACCTATTAATTTAGAATTCTGTTCTTTTTTTAAAAGCAAAGTAGAAATTGAAACCAGAGAATATCCTTTTTCTTTAAGCCCGAAGAGCTGTTTTCTAAAGTGCTCTAATGTTATAGAGTCTAGTATCTCGCCAGAGAAAGAAAAGTACCTTAAGACTCTAATACCACCCATAATACATCTACAAATTAGCGAAATATAAATAGATTATCCTTAGATATAAATCACTCTAAGTTTGCATGAATGACTTTTGTCCTAAATAAGTTACCATTTATTAATGACTACAAAATCGAAAGATTTATATATTACTTATTTCCTAGTGAAACATATGTCTACACTCGATGATAAATTACACATTTCCGTATCCAGACGCAGATTCTTAGCTGGAGTAACAGCATTAGGAGCTGGCGCTGTAGCTGCGGCATGCTCAGGAGGCGGAAAAAACGAGTCTACTCCGACAGTGACTTCTATACCAACTACAGTATTTATTCCCAGTTCTACGCCTGTTCCCAGGGAAACACCCCATTATAAAATTGTTCCATCTTCAGAGGGGTTCTATCTGGGAGTTTTTACGCAGGATGTCAGCGAACCCACTGCATTAAAAAACTATATACAAAAAACAGGCCACATCCCGAGTTTTTTTCAAATATATGCAAATTTGTCTGATGGAATTTTCCCATCCTATCTCAACCCATTATATGAGGCAGGAAGTGTACCCCTTATCACGCTAATGCCCAAAAAAATGGTGCTTGATGATATTTTGCAAGGCAAGCAAGACCACAATCTAGCCATTAAATGGGCAAATCAACTAAAAAAACTTGAAGGAGCGTATTTTTTAAGAATAGCCCAAGAACCAAATGGAAATTGGGATGAATGGAGCGGAGCTAATAATGGGGGAGGACAGACAAATGGATATGGAAATCCTAATATTCCCGATGGACCTGAAAGATATGTCAACATGTTTAGATATGTCAGGGATTTTTTAACAAATGAAGGAGTACATAATGCGACTTATGTCTGGACGCCCAATAGGGGTTCGGTTCCCGATGAAGCTTGGAATGCACACATGAATTATTATCCCGGGGATGATTATGTTGATTGGGTTGGTGCAACTACATTTAATTTTGGCACCTCTGAATCATGGAGCCATTGGGAGTCCTTTGCAAGAACTGTGAGTGATCCATATGCAATTGTTTCTGTTACAGGTAAGCCATTTATGTTAGCAGAATATGCATCTGTAGAGACTGGAGGAGATAAGGCTAAATGGCTAGATGAGCATTTTGTTACCTTGTCTGATGGAAGTTTTCCATTAATGAGAGCCGCTGCTTATAGTGATTATAATTTTGCACATGATAATACTTGGCGTCTAGACTCTTCTCCAGCTGCATTTGCAGCTTGGAAAAGAAATGTCGAGACGGGGTTATTCTCGACTAAAGTCAGTGTTGTGTCAGATTAAGTGCAGGCAACAGTTTTTCTGCCACGATATCATTCCCTAAAGCATTGAAATGCCCATCTTTCAAGTTAACGGAAATCTTTTCCTGGTCATATTTAGTTGCATCATATAAATCAATAACTACAATTTTTATGCCTAAATTGTGTGAAATTTGCTGAAGACCTTCCTTTTGATTATCAAATTCACTTATTATGGGGACTATCAAGCTGGCATTCATCCCTTCGGAAAGATTTTGCAGAGTTGTCCAGCTTTGGTTGAGTCTTTCTTTAAACGTTCCTGGATCCATACTGCTTTCAATACTCATTTCATCTTCAAGGCCTTTTCTGCTACCTATGGCTGTTATGGTCTCTATATCCAGCTTTGAATTATCCTTTACTAATTCTCTAATCCGCTTTTGCTTGAATTCTTCCAATTTTCGTGCATCTCTAAAATCATCATTGGCAAAAGTCACAATCATTATATCGAGATGAAATTTGCTAGCTTTCTTTTCAATTATCCACATCATATCATCAAGATTATATCCAGGCACTCCAAAATTCAACACTTCCGCCTTAATTCCGTTATCATTAAGCTTTTTTTCCAGTTGTTTAGGCCAGCTGTCGCTTAAATTCACTCCCCATCCAAAAGTATAAGAATCTCCAATAGCTGCAATTCGCAAAACGCCAGGCATTTTGGTGAGATTAAATTCTCTATCCCTCATTCCAAAGCTGTTTGTGCATATTTCTGTTTCTGCAATTTTGACCCATTCGCCATCAAAGATCTGGCAATAATTATCACTCAGCACCCTATGCCCATCTTCATACGTAAATAACTGCTCCTTCATACTGTGCTCAGGAAGCTCTATCTTTTGCCCATCATATTTTGCAATTATCATCTTACTGGTGAATAAGGTATTCATTGAAATCACCGAAATCATCTGCCAATTGGCAATCAACACAATAAATATCGCTAATAATGCTAATATTAGAACATAATTTCTATCCCAAACCGCCTTCAATCTGCCAAGAATTTTTTTCTTCATGTCGCTATCTTCATTTTTTTCTTCCTTAATTTTTCCTTTTTAAGAAAAGAATCATCAATAATTACATCTATGCCGTGTTCATTCTTGAATTCCTCTATTTCATCCAGATACAATTTGTTTTCTTGAGTTACATACAGTCTGAACTTTACATTTTTATTGTATTTCATGATGTTCTCGACGCCTTGCATCGTTTGGAGAAAGCTCCCCTTAATTCCGGTAATCGCGTCATGAATTGTCGAGTTTGTTCCGAAGATTATTATTTCGTAAAACTTGAGCCCTCCATGGAAAACAACCTTCTCTGCGAAATCCCTGTAAGCCATTGCCCTTGCATTAGTTGCCAAACCCGTCCTCTCAAAACCCGCAAATGTTGCATATCTTGTAAAATCCAGGAGATTCTCATGCAAAGTCGGCTCACCGCCTTCAAAGATTATTTCAACCCTGTTTCCAATCCTGTCCATCTCCTCTTTGATTTCAGCCAGTGACTTCTCAAGGGGCAGATTGTTAAATCTGTTCATAGGCGAATTATCATTGCACATCCTTCCAACAAACAATCGCACTGATTCAGGCTCATCATTAAAAATTCTATATTCATGTGGCAGAAATGCATTCATGCTAACTAATTCTTTTTTTACCTCCATTGTGGGAAATTTGTGATAAAAATGATTCATATTTCTTGACAAAGCGGCATATTTTTTGGGGTCAGGAGACAAATACGGATTATTTGATACGTCATCAGTTCCTAAATGGAATCCGATTGCATCACGATTAAACACATATTTCACGCCGCGTCTATGCAGTCTATAGCCTAGTTCAATGTCTTCTATGCCCCAGCCCACAAATGATTTATCAAATAGTCCGGCGTTCTCCAACTGTTTTCTAAGCACAGACACGTTATTTGTTGCAAATGTCATCCACGGCGCCTGATAATCATCAAGATTTCCCAGGCATTGAGAGTATATATCATCCCTATATTCCGGCAGAACCTCAAGATTTTCAACATTGCTTATGTCTTCCTTCAATTTCGTCAATATTTCTCCTGTTTCGTAAACATTTTTTACTGTGTGGGCAGCTGCATAGCCAATAACAATCCTGTCCGGAAACAGGTTTCTTGCCCTGGCATGCTGATAAAGCAAATCAGGATGGCAAATTATATCCCCGTCTATAAATAGGATAACTTCATTTTTTGCATATTTTATTCCCATATTCCTAGCAGCAGCAGCTCTGTATCCCAAATCCTTCTGCCAACAATATTTAAGTGCAACGGGCGATTTCTTTGCCAGTTTCAGAAGCATTTCCTTAGTTCCATCAGAGCTTCCATCATCACAAATCAGAATTTCATATTTGTCCTTGGGATAATTTTGCCTATACAAACTTTTAACAACAAGACTCAGGAGCTCTTTTCTGTTGTATGTCGGTATCACTATGCTAAATTTAGGATAGCTCAGTAATCTCCGCTTAATTTTCTTGTTATTTATTTTATTAAGTATGTCATTGATAGAATCATCTCTCTCAATCATGATGCTCTTCAACTTGAACAGGTCAGCGCTATCAGTGTTTACATCATTTCCTCTAATAATCGCACCTTTATAGCCCTCTTGCCTAAGGAGATTTTCTGCTTCAATACTCATCACACCAAAAGGATATGCAAAGAATTCGCTTTTTTTTCCAATAGCTTTCTCCAATATTTCTTTTCCTTCAATAATCTCTTTTTTCAATTGTGCTTGATTATAATCTTCCTTCAATACAGAATTCTGCAATAGAACATTGTAATACAATATGCCTGCATTTTGAATGTCAAATCCCCTCTTCTGCATATAATAAAGGTCTTCCATTGTCAATTGATTCTCTCTGCGGAGGACAGAAATTGGGGTAAAAACTGTTGCCGGAATTCCCTCAAACTCAAGATAATTCAATGCATCAAAGATAGTCCTATCACAGTTCTGCAGTAATAGAATGATATTATTGTTCGATTCTATTTTTCTGTCAGCAAAATCCTTAAGCATAATAAAATTAAATCCTTTTCTCAGAAAATGCTTGATTATTTTTTTGAAGGCATCAACATTAATACTATCCAATGTATTTGCATTGCTTATTCTCACGGATAAAATAATTGCTTCCATGCTAATCGTTATATCTGCAGCGATGACACCAGTCGCATCTATTAAGCTTGTTATGGGTTAAAATCATTTTTCTAAACAGCCTGAATTCAAAGCTGTTCCATGCATCAAAAAAGGTTTGCCTTTTTAAATCGCCCAATAAAATTCCGTCAGGGTTCATAAGCTGATTACAGGGCCCCATCATACCGTCAGCAGCAATATACAAATGAAACCAAGGCTTATAACATTGCCTCCAAAGACGCTGCCCCATCCTATCCTCCAATTCACGGGATTCAAAAGAGCCTGTTAATGTGAGCTCAACATTATGACTTTTTGCTAAGTCCATGCATTCTTTTAAAATGGGCTTTACTATATTTTGCTCCTGGAAAATTGAGTCTCTGTCCAAGTATCCATCTTCATTTAAAACACGAGAAGGACTAAATTGAACATAGCCAATGCCATACTCTTTGGCTATTTTAACAATCGCTGGCAATTCGTGAATATTCTCCCTCTGCGCAACCGTCATAATTTTCAATCTGTCATCTTTTCTGCCGAATTTTTTCCTTGCATCTGAAACCAATCTTAAATTACGCAATATATTTTCAAAATTAGAGCCTTTTCTTATCATCTCAAATGTTCTCTTAGTGGCTCCGTCGAAAGATATCCCCAGAAAAAAGTCATTTTTAACCATCTTTTCCCACATTTTGTCATTTCTGACAGCCAAATTTGTAATTAAACCGTATTCACAACTGAATTTAAGGGCGTAATCAAGGTAATTCTCCCAGTTCCTCATCACTGTAGTCTCTCCATAGCCGCGCAAATCGACATATTTTGCATAAGGAAATAAATCATCTGCTATTTTTTTAAACAATGAAAATGGCATGTCTAAATTCGCATCATATCGCATCGGCTTCATGGACATCGGACACATTGTGCACCGGAAATTGCAGTTTCCCGTTAACTCAAGATAAAGCCAACGCGGATAATTATCCAAGGCAAATTTTTTTAAGCGAATATTTTGAGTAGTCAGCATCCAATTATCTTTTTTGCTTAATTTAGGCGGGGTAATCACTTCGTCCTTTTTTATATCATTGAATAGTGCAGTCAATTCCACAAATTCCGGATAGTAATGCGGGGCTAATGTAATGTTTTTATCTCGCAGTTCATCCATGAAAGTAGACACATATTTCGCAGCAGAGTGAAAAAAAGTATGGTCAACTGTTCCATCCGCTTCAGATGATACACCAATATAGACAAGACTGAGTTTGTCAATATCTAATTTTTTGCATAATTCAACAATATTTGGCAGTCTATAATAATTATCTTTTGTAATTTGATACAGCAATACAACATTTGCTCCAAGATTCTTTAAATTTGTAATTCCGGTAATTGTTTGTTCAAAACTGCCTTGAGTTGTAGCATTATGAGAATCCTTATCCCCTGTCACGTAAATTCTAAATTCATCTATGCCTGCGCCCAAAAGAAGCTTGCAATAATCCTCATAATAGAATATTCTGCCATTTGATTCAAGAATAAGATATTGTGCCCGTTTTTTTACTTCTTTGATGATTTTGAGAATATCTTTTCTTAAAGCAGGCTCCAAACCTCGAATTATTGCAGTCTTTTTATGTTTAAGTACCCTTAATTTAGTTATGATTTTTTCAAAGCTTTCATAAGCAGATTGCTTTCTTCCAGCGGCATTGCAGAAGAAGCAATTATTATTGCAAGAATGAGCTGAAATATTCAGAATAAATGGCTTCATATCTTTTGCATCAGATCCTGCCACATGTGGCGTATTCTTCAATAAAAGCTTCTGCATACACGAAGCCAATCAAAAGAGTTTTATATATTTTATCAGGAATCCAATAAATCATTGACACTGCATGGAATGCTACCAACATATATAAATATTTATACATCACTAGTTTCTTAAAATAGATGGGAGAAATCACGATAGAAAAAAATCACAAGCCCGCAAAAAAACTCAAAATTCTAAGCGGCAGAGAGATATATGAGCCGGAAATAAATAATATTACTATAGAAATATTTGATTTTTACGGACACACCTCGTGGTTGCATGATTTTCTAATCGGAAAGGGAGGCGACTTTGATAATAAAATAGAAAGCGTCAGATATCAACTTAAGAAAGGAGTAAAAATACGAGCAGATTTGAACATAAATGAAAATAATTATTTATTCATATATGATATTTTTAAATTTCTGGTAAATCTGGGAATTAAAAAAATTCTGTTGGAGCTGTCAGAAAACAAGCCTCCATTACGGCAGCTATATTCCTCTCTGAAAGAAATAATCAATTTTGCTAGGGAAAACGACATTGAAATAAATTTTAACAAATATCACAAAATGCTTGGCGTTCTATTTAATGAGGTTTTCACGGGACCCGATGCTGTGCAATTTGATGTAATGGCAACATGCAATCATAATTGCATATACTGCTGGTGGCACTCTCCTTTAATAAAAAACAAATATCCTGCATTCAAAAAATTGGATTTTTCAGAATTTAAATCTATTTTAGATGAACTTTATGACATGGGGCTCACTCTTGTCATATTTTCAGGTCCTGGTGAACCATTCCTTCACCCAGAGTTCATGAAGATGATAGCTTATGTTAAAAAAAAGGGGCTGGGGCTGGAAATATACACTAATGGCACCACTCTCACTAAGAAAATATTAATCGAATTATCCAAAATGAAAGTGGACCTTATTTCATTTAACATTTCAGCTTCGAATCCGAAATTGTATGCAAAAATGCATTTCAATCAAAATGAAAAATCATTTGAATTATTGAAAAATTTATTAAAATGGTTTTCAGCCTATAAAAAAGAAAATAATTTGATGGCTCCAATGGTATCTGTTGTCAATATAATAACTAATCAGAATTGCGAGGATATCGAAAACATGTTCATCTTCTCAAAAGAGATAGACGCCCAAGAGATTAAGTTCCATTTCATGATGTCATTTCCAGATGTTGAATCTTTAAGAATAAACAATGAACAGTTTAATTCGGCAAACGAGGCAATTAAACTGTCTCAAAAAAAGTACGCGATTCCCACATACATGTTAAATCTGGAGTATGGAAGCCCGACAAAGCCCGCGGAAAATATTTTTAATGGATGCTACGCCGGCTGGTATTTTGCGAGAATACAGCTTGATAAAAAAATTGACCCCTGCTGTGTTGGAAGTCACAGGATTGACTGGGCTAATAGTTTCAGTGAAACTTGGAATTCTGAGACTTATAAAGAGTTCAGAAAGCGTACAAAATTGCATTCCAATGAATACTGCAATAATTGCAACAGGGGTGGCAGATTATTGGGCACAATTATTATCAAGGATGAGCTAGAAAAGGAGGGACTAAGTGAATTCTTGTAAAAGCAATTTTTAAGCAAATGGATAAACAAACGTTGGCGGCGGCGCCGTCAATGTGATGTATACCATTATTATAAATAATATCAGAATAATTCCTAGGGGTATAAGCCACCATTTCTTATTGTTTAAAATATAAAAAAGGATATTTTTAATAAAATTGTTTTTCTTAGGCATGTATAATTTTTTCCTTTCTCAATAATTTATCCTTATATTTTTCATATCTGGCAAGGCTGTCCATGTTACTTTCATTTCTAGCTGCAAATCTTAGCCCTCCTTTGCATTCCTTCAATTTTTTGCAGTTGGTGCATGATTCAGGTAGATTTTTGAAATTTCTAATATCCCGGAGTTTTTTGGAATGCCATATGCCCATAATGGAATCCTTCAATGCATTTCCCAAAATTTCATCACTGAAATAATCAGTTTTAATGTTGCCGCAATTGTCAATAACCAGAGAGCTGAATCCGTTGTCGCATAGGCCGCCGGTTGCGACTTCTTCCATCTTGTCCGGATCATATGAACAGAAAGGTATTGAATTTTGAATTTTTATATTGTCACAATATTTTTTATTAAATGCCAAAATTCCCTCAACAGCCTTGGCAACATCCTGATTATCCATAAGCACTTTTTCGGTATTAATGGATACAGGCCTTAAAAGAAAATAAAAATCAGGATCCAGCACATTAACCAGATAATAGAAAAATTCCAAGTTTTCTATGTTTTCCCTAGTCAATATTGTGCATGCCCTTATATACTTGCCCATATGTCTTAACTTCAATATCGTTCTTATTTTTTGCTTCAGCTCTTTTTCATTAATTTTGTGAATGGAAACTAGCACGTCATCAACATAATTGAAAATTTTCAAATTTTCCTTAGTCACCAGCAATCCATTGGTGTTTAACATCACAAATAATCCAATTTTCTTTGAGAATTTTACTATTTGAAGCAAATCTTTTCTGAGCAAGGGCTCCCCCCCTGTAAACTTAATCTTGTCGATGCCCTCCTCCTTAATCTTGCTGAGGATTTTTAGAATATCTTTCGTTGGCAATTCCCTATAGCTAATATGTGATTTGTTGAAGCAAAAATCGCAATTCATGTTGCATCTGTAAGTTAGTTCTATCCTTATTACTTGGGGAAAAGCAGTCATATCAACTCCAGCTCTCTTGATATTTATAAAATTAATCATCAGAACTTGCTAGTAAAAGGAAGCGTCACTATGAGATGAATGATCTCCATGGTCAGCATGGTGAGCATGGCTGCCCGTGGCTGATGCTACGGTGCCGGGATAGATGGTCAGAGTAGTCGATCCGGCTTTTACGCTTTTGGCTGCCATAACCCCTCCAATAGCAGCTGTGCCAATAATAGTGCCCATCGTTGCCATAGATTGCTTAGAAATTTTGCCATTCTCTTTTTTGATAAACGCAACTAACCGGCGCTTTAATTTTGGAAGAACTTCCTCACTACTCATCCCATCACTCCATCAATATTGAAGTATATAAAATTTTTGGTTTAATTATAAATGCTGCACTTTCATCCAATCTTTTAAAATTGGTTTATATTTCTCGTCAAATATCAATTTTTCAAATAAAAAAGTGAACTGCGACATTAGGACCTGGCACCGGAAGTCCATTGGCAATTTTGGGATTATATTGCCCTGTGTTGCATAACTGCACGCCATGCATATGCCGCAATACGGCTTGAATATGCACGCATCGCACAATAATCCGTCATTAACAGAAGTTTTAATTAAAGTTCTCGTTATCGGAGAAGATATGATTTTTTTATAGTCATCTTCGAATACATTGCCAAGCTTGAAGATATCTTCCGAAACCATCCTGCCTTCATCACAGCTGTAAATATCTCCATTATAATGGTATGCCATTTGTCCTATGGCGGCGCCGCACGGGCTTTGCAAATCCGTATAAAGGGATTCCTCTCCTTGTATTTTTTTAAGCATGTGGCTTGTCATAAGCTCCTTGATAGGGAGTTTATTATCAATTATGTATTCGATAGCGCTCTTCCAAAAATTAAAGAATTCCTGTGCATCAATTTTCAGGTCTTTCCATGCCTCTGCCGCGAAGCCTATTTTGTTGGGAGGCCTTATGAACATTACACTGAATCCCTGTTTCAAATATTCATTAACTATCTCCTTTGGATATTTGAGAGTGAGCTTGGTTGCGGTCAGTACAGGACTAGTCTTAATCTTTTTTTTCCTTAATTTTCGGAGCCATTTTGTCACTACATCATATGACCCATTACCATTGGCGTATATCCGATTCGCATCATGAACATTCTTAGGCCCGTCAAAAGACACATCAAAAAAGATTTTGTTTCTTGTGAGGTAGTCCAGAATTTTGTCAGTCATCAAAGTCAAATTTGTAACCATAACAAATCTTATTTCTTTTTTGGAGGTATTGGCCTTCTTCGCATATTCTACGATGTGCTGAATTATGGGAAAATTAGCCAAGGGTTCCCCTCCCTGAAATTCTATGGTTAGGGATTTTGACGGGCTCTGCAAAATGAAATCTACTGTCTTTTCAGCAGTTTTCTTGTCCATGTCATATTCCATTGAAGTGATTGGTTTTGATGATGCATGGCAGTATCGGCATTTGAGGTTGCAGCGAAGAGTCACAACGATAATGTGAAGCGATGTAGCCTGAAAGAGATGCTTATATTTTTCCCTCAACCTATTGATTATCCGGGATTTGTTATTGTTAGTGTATACTATATCTTTATCTTCCATGTCAGAAAATAATTCCTTGCCCATCTTATGCTCATACAAAGAATCATATTCGCTTTCTTTAAGAACGGCCCATGCTCCTGTATTATTTGCAATTAGATATCTATTGCCTATTTTTTTAGCCTTTATCGGCAGAACATAATCCGTCATCATACTATCAAGAAGTTGCATTCTGTATCAGCCCCAGGATGTAATTGTAAAACTCGAATCCGAGTGTCTTGAGATTAATTTTGTCCACCTTAGGCTTGAGGATTACAGTTAGTTTGTTATTTGGATTGCCTTTGACTTGAACCCAGCAGGTTTTGGAATAGGCATACAGGGCTTCTTGGACGAATTCATTTCCATAAAGCTGCGTATTAATGGAGAATTTAACTTCCTGATTTTTGTTGTCAATTGAAACACTTGTCAATAAGCAGTCACCTTTTTTTCTTTTGAGGGCTCCACGGTTTCATTATACCAAGGGGATCATCCAGATAGCTGGGCTCTTTCTCTGCCTCTTCTGCTTCTTCTGTTCCATAATTTGTCTCCAAGGCTCTTTGCAGAAGCACTTCCTGCACACCTGCAAATTTTTCGGATTGGCTCTGATATACGCAGTAATTCAGCAATTCGTTATTGAACTGTCTGCCAAATCCTTCCAGATTTGCTGGTCTTTTGGGATGCAATTCAACAATTATCTCTTTGTCAGGATTTCCATCAAGAATTATATATGCCCTATCCATAAATACATAGGCTGCAGAATAAATCGCATTCAAGGGGTATATATTAGGATTTAGAGTAATCCTTACAAAACCCTCTTTTTCCAAAATCTGCATATTGCCTAATTTTCTACTTTTTCCAGAAATATTTTTATGCATCATAATCCCAAAACTGGCTAGCTCGTTTTTTATATAAATTTTTCGTCTGTGCTATTCCGGTGAAAATAATTAAATATACCACCACAACCGAACAATATGGATGAGAGCCTGCAATAACAACTGCATAAGATGCTTTATCGAGGAGCAGAACTTAAAAGAGCCCTATCCTGGCATATTCATTTACTATGAGAACAAGATTCCTGTATTTTCCTGCGACACTGATGTGAGAAGGATAACCCAGGAAATGATTGATGAGGAGCTAAAAAGAGCTCCTTTTGCCTACATTAGAAGCAATGGCAGGATTTTCTATTATCGCCCTGTCGCAGAGTATGTTTCAATGCTCAAGAATGTCCGCATTCTATTGGACTTTCACAGTGCCGACTCTCTTATACACGGAGCCATAACGAGAGTGGAAGGAGGCTTCGGGGAGCTTTTGAAAGGCATAGCCAACTTAATCAATGCAAATGCTAATTTCACAATCAACTATCATCTTTGGAACAGCAAATTTATGAATGATTTGAATGAGTTGAACAAGCTTGGGGTAAAAGATGTCCGCCTGGCTGTTTCAGATTATCCTGATATTAAAAATGCATTTCCGGTAATCAAAGAAGCTGTTCAATATTGCGATGAGCTCGGGCTGAATGTTACCGTAGACAAATACCCGCGAGAGCTGGGATTTCTGCTGGGCAAGGTATTTGCTGGGCCTGACCAGCTCGCAGTCGTAGTAAATAATATGTGCAATCACAAGTGTATTTTCTGCACAGAACAATCAAATGTGCTCATAGACGAAAAAAGCCCTGAACGTTTTAGGAATATAATGAATTGCGATAGTCTTGGAATAATAGAACCTGAAGCGCTGAAGAAGCTGGCAGATGATGCATGTAGTTTAGGGATCGAATGGATAATAATATCTGGAGGCGAGCCATTGATATATCCGAATATTGCTCAAATTCTAGAATATATCAAGGCAAAAGGCATTAAAATATTTCTGCTGACAAATGGTTCATTGATTAATGAAGAAATGGCAAAACGGATGGTTGACATGAGACTGGATGTAATACAGCTCAATTTAAGCGCACATAATGAAGAGAGCTACAAAATCCAGCACAATATAGAACATGCCCCAAAATTATTTCGCAATATTGTAAAACAGCTGAAAATCATCAAGGAGCTAAAGGAACAAAGTGCTTCAAGAACGCCTTCGATTGAGATAGTGTTTGTCATGACTAGGCATTTGTTTGGGAGATTTAGGGAAATGGCTGAATTGTGCAACGAAGTGGGCGCTAGTGCGGCATTTTTCAGGCCACTACAATGCTACAAAGAACGTCAGAGAAAATTGCTTCCGTCACAGGAACAGATTGCTGAGTTTGACAGAAATATCTCCGAGTACAAGAAATATTTCAGCAATTTGGGCATTAAGGAGACTCTTGACGAGTTGAAATTGGCATTAGAAACCTTTTCTGAAACAGGAGAATACTATAAATCAAGCTATGAGAATATTCCCTGCACTGTTGCTTGGGCATATGCAAGTGTCACAGAACATGGAGAAATAACTCCGTGCTGCATGATGTCACATGAGATAGCTGGGAACATTAAAGAGGAAAATCTGCCTGATATTTGGACAGGAGAAAGGTACGATGATTTTAGAAGAAAAATACGAGACAGGGCCTTCATGAGGAATAACAAGGAGTGCGCGATTTGCCCAAATTACCTATCAAACAACCTTCCATTTTATAAAAAAATTAAAGCTTTGCATTTGGAAGGATTCATGCCGAAAATTGATTCCGAAACAAAGAAAAAATTAAAACAGGGCATTGTGATATGAAATGAGAGCCTGCAATAACAACTGCATAAGATGCTTTATCGAGGAGCAATCCAGCTTAAAAGAGTCCTATCCTGACATATTCATTTACTATGAGAACAAGATTCCTGTATTTTCCTGCGACACTGATGTGAGAAGGATAACCCAGGAAATGATTGATGAGGAGCTAAAAAGAGCTCCTTTTGCCTACATTAGAAGCAATGGTAGGATTTTCTATTATAGAGCTCTTGCTGAGTGCGTCTCAAGGCTTCAGAATGTAAGTGTGCTATTAGACTTCTATAGCTACAACTTAAACATTCATAATGATATCACCAAAACAAGGCAAGGTTTCGAACAGATGGTACGGGGAATTAATAATCTTCTGGCTTTTAACACCAGCCTGCTGGTTAATTATCATGTTGGCAACTTCAGAAGGGATTTAAAGGAATTAGCAGATCTTGGGGTAAAAGATGTCCGCCTGGCTGTTTCAGATTATCCTGATATCCAGAAGGCAGTTCCAGTAATCAAAGAAGCTGTTCAATATTGTGATGAGCTTGGGCTGAATGTTACCGTAGACAAATACCCGCGAGAGCTGGGATTTCTGCTGGGCAAGGTGTTTGTGGGTCCTGACCAGATTGCTATCACGGTGAACAACATATGCAATCACAAGTGCATTTTCTGCACTGACCTGTCAAATGTTCTGATAGATGATAAAAATCTGCATGCATTTAGAAATATCAAACAATGCCCAAATTATGGCGTCTTAGACTTGCCCAGATTCAAGGCGCTAATTGACGACGCCGCGAAGATTAGGGTGGAAAGAATTGTAATAACAGGGGGAGAACCGTTGATTCATTCTGACATAATGGAAATGCTAGAATATGTTAAGAGCAAGGATATGATGGCGACGCTACTTACCAATGCTTCTCTTCTAAACGAAGAAATGTCTAAAAAACTTGTCGACATGAGCTTAGAGATATTACAGGTAAACTTGAGCGCCTTTGATTCGCCTAATTACAGAATACAGCACAACATATCGCATGCAAATGTGCTATTCCCTAGAATAATCAAACAGTTGAAAATTCTTAAGGAAATAAAAGAAAAGAAAAATTCTCCGGTGCCTATTGTTGAAATAGTATTTGTAATGACCCGCCATTTGTTTGGGAGATTTAGGGAAATGGCTGAATTGTGCAGCGAAGTTGGCGCTAGCGCAGCATTTTTTAAGCCATTGCAGATTATGAAAAGTGGATTGAAACAATATCTGCCAACACAAAAGCAGGTAGATGAATTTCACAGGAATTTCCAAGAATACAAAGCATATTTCCACAAAAGAGGCATGAGGGAGACCCTTGACGAGCTGAAATTTGCATTAGAAACCTTCTCTAAGACAGGGGAATACTATAAATCAAGTTATGAAGAGGTTCCCTGCAGTATTGCCTGGAAATATGCTCAAATATCGGCTCAGGGTGAAGTTTCGCCGTGCTGCACATCGACTTACGGTTTTATGGGAAATATCAACGAACAGGAGCTAAGGGATATATGGCAAGGGAGGAGATATAAAGAATTCAGATGGGCAACGCAAGATAAGGCTTTCACCAGGCGCAGAAAAGAATGCGGAATTTGCCCTAATTACTTGTTTGATAATCTTTTGTTTCATAATGCAATTAAAATGTTGGAACTTGACAAATTTATAAAAAGACGCGATAGTGAAGCAAAATTAAGAGAAAGAGTTTTAGCATGAGAGCCTGCAATAACAACTGCATAAGATGCTTTATTGAGGAGCAGAACTTAAAAGAGCCCTATCCTGGCATATTCATTTACTATGAGAACAAGATTCCTGTATTTTCCTGCGACACTGATGTGAGAAGGATAACCCAGGAAATGATTGATGAGGAGCTAAAAAGAGCTCCTTTTGCCTACATTAGAAGCAATGGCAGGATTTTCTATTATGAAACCATAGCCAAAGCTATTTCTGGACTCAATAATATTACGGTATTTTTAGATCACTATAGTTCCAATGCAAACATTCACGATGCCATCACAAGAACCCCAAAAAGCCATGAGCAGATGGTGCGGGGAATTAATAACCTTCTGGCTTTTAACACAAGCCTGCTGGTTAATTACCACGTTGGCAACTTCAGAAGGGATTTAAAGGAATTGGCAGACCTCGGAGTAAGCGATGTCCGCCTGGCTGTTTCAGATTATCCTGATATTAAAAATGCATTTCCGGTAATCAAAGAAGCTGTTCAATATTGCGATGAGCTCGGGCTGAATGTTAATGTGGACAAATACCCACGAGAGCTGGGATTTCTGCTGGGCAAGGTGTTTGTGGGTCCTGACCAGATTGCTATCACGGTGAACAACATATGCAATCACAAGTGCATTTTCTGCACCGAAGAGGTTAATGTTCTAATTGACGAAAAGAATCCAAGGCAGTTCAGGAATCTTAAAAACTGTGACAATTTCGGCAGCATAAATCCCAAAGTGCTTAAAAGTGTAATAGATGCCGGCGCAAAAATGAGGGTACGCGAAATAACAATCTCAGGAGGGGAGCCGCTGCTCTATCCTGCCATAATTGAAACACTGGAATACATAAAGAGCAAAGGCATTGAAATCAGCCTATTTACAAATGGATTCATGTTGAATGAAAAAATGTCAGAAAGATTTGTAAATATGGGACTGGACATACTTCAGGTTAATTTGAGCGCATTTGATGATGATAGCTATAAAATACAGCACAATATAGACCATGCGTCTCAATTATTTGCCCAGATATTGAAGCAACTGAAGGTACTGAGGCAAATAAAGCAAAGGAAAAATTCTGCCACTCCATCAGTGGAGATTGTTTTTGTTATGACTAAACATTTATTCAGCCACTTCGAAGAAATGGCAGAACTGTGTTCTGAACTCGGGGCTACCACTGCATTTATCAAACCCCTGCAAGCTTACAAGGATGTTCAAAGGAGCGCCCTGCCCACAAAGGAACAGGTTGAAGATTTCAATAATAACTTCGATAAGTACAGAAAATATTTTGAAAATATAGGTATCAGGGATACCCTTGATGATTTGAGGCTTGCCCTCAAAATGTTCTCAGAAACCGGAGAATACTATAAATCCAGTTATGAGGAAGTGCCGTGCAGCACAGGATGGAGCTACACTCAAATCACCCCCCATGCCATGGTGACAAGTTGCTGTCTAATGGGGCAAAATGTGCTTGGTGATTTAAACAATGAAAAATTGACATCCATTTGGCTGGGAAGAAAATATCATGCATTTAGGTGGGCAACGCAGGATAAGGCTTTTATGAGACAAACAATGGAATGCAAGATCTGCCCCCACTATCTTTTCACAAATCTCCCCCTATATTACAACATCAAAAAGCTGGGGCTTGAAAAATATATTAATAGGAGAGATTCAGAAAAGTGCGCGACGCAGGCAGAGGTTTCTGTGCAAATTCAAGTCTAAAAAAGCATCGCCAAGGCGAGGGGAAAATTGCCTTGAGCCAATATAGTCAGCAATACTCCAAAAAACATAAAGGGCGCAAAGGGATATGTCTCCCTAATCAATAAAGTGTGGTCCTTTAATTTCCCGGCGTTATGCACGTGTATTATTCTTCTAACCTCTTTTTTAGTAAGCCCGTCCTCACCTATTTCAACCAAATGCTTTCCTGTTGTTTTTTCCAAAAGCGCCTGTATGAAACTAAAATGGACAATTTTTTGTTTTCGATAAGCATCTTTTTCCATGACTAGGCTTTCAGCAAGGATCATACCCGGCTTCAAATTTTCCACGTAGATTTCCTTGGAAAAAAGCCTGAACGCCAATGCTGCTATTGAAAATACCAATGCCACAAATATCGCAAACATTATCAGAAAATTCCACAAAAAAGCAAGATTAAGAATGTTGTTGTAGTCAAATATAAGTCTAACAATGCAGAGTCCTATCATGATTCTCAGTTTTTCTCCTGGAAGTCTGTTTAGAACCAAAAGGAACACGAATAACAGCATCGTATCAATAAAAAAATTGCTTCTTATCTTGAAAAACATGAAAATCAAACTCAAAACCCACATGAAACCGAAAAGAAATAACACGAGAGTTGACATCATCCTGATTGAGAACAATTCCTTGAAAACCATAAGCTTGTCCTTAAGGCTAGTCTTGAATAGTAATACAACGAGCATAAATAGAAACAGTGGAACAAACGTATTTATCAATAGCACATAGGAAGGAATAATTTCTACGTTTCCCACTTTATACAATGTTAGTGGAAAAATTGCAGAATAGCCAACAAAGAGCTTTGCGTCTGCAGCGCTCCAGAATCCCATATACCAGATTGCCACCCCAATAACTAAAGCGCCGCCCACATTTGTGAAATACAATGCAAGGAAATTAAGATTGTATTCCATATTCTGAAATTTCAGATAGATTAGGAAAACAATTAGCATCGCCAAAGAATAAATTATTGAAAAGAGTATCCATTTGTTTCTTATTTTTCCCTCTTTCAAATCCTCATAAGTTGTAACGCTTCCAAAAAACAAAAGCCCTGGCAGAAACAGCAATGTGAAAATATTTTCAGCAATCATGGCTTTGAAATCTTCAAGCCCTTATAAAAATTTAATGATTTACATCTCTTCTAATGCAGGAATTCCCAGCAAGTCCAGCCCATTCTGCAGAACATTCTTCACGGCAGAAATCAGCACTAATCGGGCATTCTTTATTTCCTCAATTTCTTTCAATATTTGGCAAACATGGTAGAAAGTATTGAATGCTTTTGTTAAATGTATTAAATAGGTGGACAGAATCATCGGCTTGTTCTGCTCTATTGATTTTTCGATTATTGAGGGGAATTCTAATAGCAGTTTAACGAGAATTAATTCTTCATCCTTTTTGAACAAGCTGTAATCAATCTTCTCATTCATTTTCTTTCCATATTTCCTGAAAATGGAATTAATTCGTGCAATTGCGTATTGTATATATGGCCCAGTTTCTCCTTCAAAATCAACCGCCTTCGCCATGTCAAAAACTATAACTTTGTTATTGTCCTGGTTTAGCATTCCAAATTTCATTGCTGCTAGTGCAATTTTATCTGCAGTCATCTTCTGCTTGCTCCTGTCCCAGTCTTCGTGCCTCTTTCCAACCTCTTCCAAGGCTTTTTTAATCATTTCCTCATACAAGGTTCCATATAATACTACATTGCCCTCTCTTGAGGACATTTTTCCTTCCTTGAGCATTACAAGCTCATAAGAGAGATGAAAGCATTTCTTTGCCTGGGGAAATCCCATTAATTCAAGAACCTTGAACAACTGCTGGAAGTAGAACTTCTGCTCCGAGCCCACAACATAAATGCTCCGCTCTATATCAAACTCATCGAATTTCTTTTTAGCCAGGGCAAGGTCTTTTGTAGAGTAGAGTGCTGTTCCATCTGACTTTAGTATTACAAACACATCCAAATCATATTTTCTTAAATCTACAATAATTGCGCCCTCACTCTCTTCTGCAACCTTTTTCTTAAGCAATTCTTTTACAGTCTCCTTGCCTGGTTTTTCAAACTCGGATTCAAAGAAATATCTGTCAAATTTCACGCCAAGCTGATTATAATATATCTCGAATTCATCCAAGCACCACTTGCGAGTCTCCTTCCACAGCTTTGTAAGTTCTGCATCGTTATTCTCCAGTTTTTGCAAAACCTCGGAAATTTCCTTTTTGTTGTCTTCATTATCCTCCGATAATGCATTTGCCTCTGCGTAAATATTACCGAGCCACTCGCCCTTATGCTGGGATGGCTTTTCATTCCTATGAAACTTGTTTAGCCCCCATAAGCACTTGGCAACATGAGCTCCAATATCGCCCTGATAATTCGCAGCAGTCACTTTGTGCCCTTGAAAGCAATACAATCTAACTAAGGAATCGCCAAGGCAGACATTTCTAAGATGCCCCACGTGAAACGGCTTGTGAGTGTTCGCCTGGCAGAATTCAATCATTACTCTTTCTGATTTTGTTTTTGTTGTGCCGTAGTCGTTTTTAATTGCATTCTTTAATGTTTCTTCTGCCAGAATTGCTTTATCCAAGAAGAAATTGACATAAGCCCCTGCAGAAATAACTTTCTGAAAAGGGGCATCAATCTTAATGGAATCTGCAATGTTTTTTGCAATCTCATGCGGATTCTTCTTCAGGACTTTTGCCAGATTAAAGCAGGGATATGCATAATCGCCATAAGAAATATCCGTAGGCATCTCTATTACTTGCCCGATATCGCTTTCATTTAACTTCTTGCTATATGTTTTGGATATTGAATCTTTCAAGAGTTCTATTATTTTAGCTTTATAATCTGCCATGAAAGGAATAAATAGCGGGATATTATTAAATTTTCTTAATTTTGAATATTCTTTTGTGATGTTCTCTGTAAAGAGATTTTGGAATAAATCTTAGGGAAATGTAAATCAACCCCGGAACTATGATTAAGTCATCCAATTGCCCGATTAGAGGTATAAAATCGGGTATTAAGTCGAAGGGGAGGAAAAAATACCCCAATGCGCACCATAGCAATGCCTTAGATATTTTGGGAGTTCGCCGGTCTTTATATAGGGCAATATACAAGGTAACATGATTCTTCAACTCCCTTTGAACCTGCTTTATGCGCATTTACTCCCTTCGCATAACTCTTGTCAAGAAATAAATTATTATCCCCATGTATATAATGCCCAGTATAACCTCAGCCATTGCAAAATATCTGAATACACCTCGCGGGGTAATATCTCCGTAACCCAGCGTTGTAATTGTGGTTGTAGAGAAATAAAGGGAATCTGAAAGAGTTAGATTTGTAGGAGCGCCATAATCGTAAAAACAGTCCTTTGCCTCGGTACAGGGCATCTCGTACATCGTGGCAAATAAGGATATTGTCAGAAAATATATGAATATAATGCTTATTGCAAACTCAATTTTATGAATGGTTTTTTTATCGAAGAGGTTAATGTAATAGAACAATAATGCGCTAGTGAAAATTGTGATGAAAAAGAAAGCACCTATTTCGTGCTGCTCGGCATTCAGGAACATTGTATGGGCAACAAAAGAAAAAACAGTCAAGACTGTCAAACCCACTACTCTGATGCTCAGTTCTTTTATGTATTTTGGAGCTATCTTTTCCATAGCCCGCTGGAAATAAGGAGATTTTATCAATTTATTGAAAATGTGCTTAATAATTCTTTAATTGGAAAAGTATATAAATTATTTTGCAAATGACATTACTATGGGAAAGATTTCCATTGATGCGCCTATTTCTGAGATAGTGATGAGACGATATGAGAAGCCGATAAATCTGAAAGAGCGCATGCTGGTGAGAAAACTGTGCCTAAGCCTGGGGCTGCTTCAGCCAGGTGATTCCAGGGATGTGATTGTTGACGTGTTTTACGTTCTGTTGAAAAACAGGATGACACCCATAACCTGCAATGCTCTCGAAAAAAACGTGATTGGTTTAAGGAAAAAATACAAGCTGCCTCTGCTCGGCGTAACATCCTCGAATATAAGAAGGCAGCTAAAAAGACTCAGAACACTCTATCTTGTGGAGAAACTCAAAACAAAATACAGAATAGCGGAATCGGCTAGCCTGCGGGAGATATTCTCGGAGAAGATTGAAAAATTCGTTTTGGCAGGCATTGTCCACCGTGTTTACGAATATCTTGACAAAATTGACCAGGAATTCCCGAAAGAGCGCAAAAAAGCGCAAGATTCGACGACAAAATGAGCATCCTTCTCGCTAACAGTATACGAAAATATAGATTTTTAGACGAGAAATTGATTTTTTAAAATAATAAAATTTAAATACACCCTGCCTTTCAGACGATTATATAAGAATCGTGTGACGATTCTAAGAAAAGAGAAATGGAGGCGAATTAAATGGCCGAAAAAGTAGCAAAAGCAGGTGTGAAGAAAGAGAAAGGCTGGCTCTACTTTGTAGACAAGAACGGTGATGTCTCAAGAGCCAAGATGGCCCGAGGCGGCAGAAAGAAAGGAAAGCAGAGAGTAGAAAAAGTCGCCAAAGTAGGAGTCAAGAAGGTAGGCGGATACCTATACTTCCTGGACAAGGGCGGCGATGTCTCCAGAGCCAAAATGGCCCGAGGAGGAAAAAAGAGAAGAAGGTAAGCTTTTTCTTTTTTTTATTTTTTATTTATAATTTTTAAACGGCTTTGTGAAGTCGTTTAATTTTTATAAATTACAATATTCTCAAATTCTTTAATCAAAAGATTTTTAACCTTATTATAGAAATCCTTCTCTATGAATCCTAATCCAAAGCACATAGCAATAATTCTTGATGGAAACCGAAGGTATGCAAGGAGGCATAATCTTGAGCTTATGAAGGGGCACGAGCTAGGCTTCGAAAAGATTAAGAAGTTATTCAGGTGGTGTAAAGAACTGGAGATAAAAGAGCTGACATTATACTGTTTCTCCATGCAGAATTTCTCGCGCTCAAAGGAGGAGGTTAGTTATTTAATGGAGCTTCTTCACAGGGCTTCCACAGAAATACTGAAAAATAAGGATGTGCACAAGAACAAGATCAAAATAAGATTTATAGGAAGAATGTATTTGCTTCCAAAAAAACTTCAGGAGGCGATGAAAAAAGCTGAAGAAGCAACAAGGAATTATTCTGATTATGCTGCCAACTTTGCCATAGCATATGGGGGAAGAGAGGAAATAACCGATGCTGTAAAAAATATCGCTGAAAAGATATCCTCTCGAGAATTAACGCCAAAAGAAATAAATGAGGACTTAATCACAAAAAATCTTTACCTTTCCAGTTCCCCTGATATCGTGATTAGGACCGGCGGAGAAATGAGAACAAGCAACTTCCTGATGTGGCAGTCCAATTACTCTGAGTGGTTTTTTATTAATAAGATGTGGCCCGAGTTTGAAAAAAAGGACATGGCAGACATTATTGAGGAATATAAGAACAGGGATAGAAGATACGGAAAATAAGAAAAGTATTTATATGATTTCCCAATCTTTTTTTAGTATTAACGCTTCTAGGGTGAAATAATGGGAGAAAATGAGAATATTGATGCATTGAAGGAAAGATTTGATTACCTTAAGAAAAGACTTCTCACTTTGGAATGGGACAAAACCCACAATCAATTAAATGCAGGCATGGAATATAAGTATGAGGAATTCAAGAAGGAGCTCGCTGAGCTGGAATCCCGCTTCAGGGAACCTGCCAGGGAAGAAGAACCTTCAATAGAGAATCAAGTAGCTGAAATCGCAAAAGATTTATAAATCAGCCCAGCTATATCGGATTTTCTCAGCTGTTAAAGTTATGTTGGAATGCCTAATTCTGACAAGTACAGCAGGAGTATAAGAAATACGGAGTGTAAAGAAAAATGGCAAATGGAAACTTTGAGAGAGGAAGAGGCGACAAGAGAGGATATGGAGATAGAAGTTACGGCGGAGGCGGAGGCGGAGGCAGGCCCAGATTTGATGGACCGAGATTTGCCCCGGTAAAGGAAGCAGAGGAATTGGATGTGAAGATAGAAGCTATAGCTGCAAAGGGGGATGGCATAGCGAAGAAAGAGGGCTTTGTTATTTTTGTGCCCAACACCCGAGTCGGAGATGAAGTCAAGATAAGAATAAACAAGGTTCTCCGAAGAGTAGCTTTTGCCGAAGTAATCGGACAGGGCAAAAAGGCAGAGGCAACAGCAGAGGAGCCTGCGGCAGAAGAAACCTCTGAAGAGGAGCCTGCGGAAGAAACCGAAGAAGAAACCGAAGATACATCAGAGGAGTCTGAAGAAGCGACTGAGGAAGAATACGACAATTCCAAGGACAGCGAGGATTTTTAGGAAATAGCTTGATTTTTTTATTTTTTATTTCTAATTTTTTATAGAAAGATATATATCCCTATTTTCATTCCCTTTTGAATATGACGCTTGAAAGAATATTAAGAGAAATGCCTGCAACGGCTGTATTAGGCTTAACAGCATTAGCATTTGTTGCAGGATGCAGTGGAGATAAAGCAATAGAGACACCAACTCCAGCTGCAACAAGTACTCCTTATTTTACAGCAACTCCTCAAGCAACAAATACTCCGATGGCAACAACTACGCCTGGAAGAACATATATTCCTCCTTCACTTGAGATTCCGGAAGAGAACAGGAATTATTTGGGGAGCGTGGTTAATTTGGAGGATGTTTTAATTCTGTGTAATGGCACATCCGACGGATATAGCGTTCCACAATATTTTATGGAAAAAGGTGCTGTGGTAAGAGCACCTGTAGGTGGGAGAATAATTAATATCGGGACTGGTGAGGATGCAACTACTGTTGTAAATATAATCGTGATAGAATATGCTCCCGATACTGCAGTTATGGTAAATTTCTATGGAACAGCATCAGAAGAGCTAGGTCACATGGCAGGATATAATATTTCTGAGGGTACTGTACTCGGAACCATTGGGGATGGCTTGATGAAATGTGGCAGTTATGAAGCAAATCTTCAAGTACTATATTACACACAAGCGTTCGGAAATGAAAGATCCAATATTTATGCAGACCCATCTGGCAACTTATTCATACCTCTAATTCCTCAGGAATAAATTCGTTATCGGCAATGTTCCGCCAATACATTCATCAACATTCGAAATATATTTAAATCATAAAAAAGATGCTTTTCTCATGGAGGAAAAAAGAGGGCTGGTGCTTGTTTTATTTGCTGCAATAATTTCAGGCTTTTCTATCTTTATAAACAGCTATGGCGTAAAAGGGTTTGATTCATCTGTTTTTACTTTTTCAAAAAACATCGTTGTGGCTGTTCTTTTGTTTGCAATTATTTTAGGCTTGGGAAAATTCAACGAATTGAAAAAATTGAGCAGGAAAAACTGGCTACAGCTTTCAGCGATAGGATTTGTGGGAGGCTCTGTTCCGTTTTTGCTTTTCTTTAAAGGATTGCAATTAACAACCAGTTCAACATCTGCATTCATCCACAAAACAATGTTTCTGTTTGTGGCAATAATGGCGATAATTTTCTTGAAAGAGAAATTATCAAAATCTATTTTTATAGGGGCATTGCTTTTGCTTATTGGCACTTACTTAATGATAAGGCCAGATTTCAATTTATCAACGGCTCAGCTGCTCATTCTAGCAGCAACGATACTGTGGGCTGCTGAAAACGTAATCTCAAAATATGTGCTGAAGGAACTATCGGGAACAGTTGTAGCTTTTGGAAGGATGTTTTTTGGGGCGTTGTTTATTTTAGCGTTTTTAATTGTTACAGATAAAAGCTCATATATTGTGGCAATTAGTTTCTCACAATTCCTCTGGATAAGTTTTACATCTGTCTTATTATTCTTGTTTGTATTTTCATTTTACAATGGCTTGAAATCCGTAAAAGCAACAACAGCTGCGTCAATTCTTGTAATAGGAGCTCCAATTACTTCTTTACTGCAGGTAATTTTTCAGAATGTTGTTCTGTCAATCAGCGATGTTTTCGGAATCATCTTTATCTGCTCTGGAACCATATTAATAATCTGGTTCACTTCAGTCTCAAAACTAATTGCGAATGTGAGGCAGAGTGAAAGGAATTGAGCTTGCGGCAAGATTTTCTTACATTACAAATTCTCTTGAATACTGCGGACCCAAAGAGGCAAGCAGGCAAATTGAAGAATATATTTTAAAAAAAGATAATGAGAAATATTTAAGAAAATCCTTATCCCGTTTTGAGGGGATGTATCCTTACCTTAAGGCAATTGCAGATAAAAATGGTAAAGACCCCTTTGATTATGATGTTGTTGAGGCATATTGGATTGGAAATTCACTTTTGGATTCTTTTAATGATGCAGATATTAAAAAATTGATATTGAGTTTAATTCAGCGAGGGCTTCCGAAATCGATTGGAAATAAACTAACTGAAGAGCTTCCTTCTGGCTTTAAACCGCATCATAGCTTCAATGTTTTTTATGTTGGCGTAGGAAGGATAACGGGAAGCGTTGAAACAACATTGAAAAATATGAATAAATGTAGGATAAATTATGGAAAAGTTGTAAATTTTAAAAAAAATAAAATATTAATTAAAACTAAAAATATAATTAAAAAAAATGATAAATATTCGTTTAGTAAAGACGAATTAAGAACTATTTCATTTATCCCTAAACTGATAAAAAACATCAAAAAAAATGACTTTGTTGCTGTCCATTGGGACTTTGCTCTTGTAAAATTAACTTCAAAACAAATAAAAAACATTGACAAATACACAGAAGAAACCCTAAAAATTATGAACGGATTGCTTTGATGTAAAGTTTTAGAGCATCCTTGGCTTCTTTTTCCTTAACCTTTTGAATAACTATACCGCCTTGGATTATTACATAATCTCCTTTTTTATATCCTTTAGAAACAAGAGCGCCCTTTCTTTTTTCAACGCCATAATCAACTACTGCAATATTCTTTTCAATTTTTGTTATCTTTCCAGGCACAGCGAGGCACATTTAAACCATCCTCAGCTTTCCGGTTATTTTGTCAATGATGCCCTCTTCTTCAGGAGCTATCCCGAGGCAGGTGATTGTTCCTGGCGTTAGAACAGTATGCCCTGCATCCGTAATCAAGGCGGTTTTTATTTTAGTTCTCTCCAACATGTCTTTATATTTCAATAATTCATTTTCATCATTGACTTTTAGCACGACTTTTTTCCCACCTTCATCACGCCATTTCTGGACTATTTTTTTGTCGGCTTTCAAAACAGCCTCCAATGAGGCGTGGGCTACTTGGGCAGCTAACTTGCCCCTTGGAAGCCTTAAGTCTTCTCTTACTAGAATAACTTGTTTGTAGGACATATTTGAATCAACATACCTTTGAGTTTAAAACTTTTTTTATATTAGGCGCTAAACCATCACATTTATAAAAGCGAAATATTACCAGATATCTCATGGGAAGAATAAAAACATCGTTGGTTAAGAGGATAACATTTGAGCTGATAGAAAAGCACAAGAATGCTTTCACTTCTGATTTCAATCATAATAAAATTGCTGTATCCAAATTGACTACAGGGACTTCTCCAAAGCTGAGGAATATCATTGCCGGATATGCCACCCGGTTGACGAGAAAAGGAACCAGCCAATAGAAAACTTTTTTATATTCTCAAGTGTGCTTCATTATTGTGGGCCTGTAGCATAGTCTGGATAGTGCGGTCGGCTTCGGACCGATTGACCGGGGTTCAAAAGAAATGATACCATTTCGAGGCTAGCTCAGGTGGGACATTCGCAAGCGAAGTCCCACGACAAAAGGCTGTTTTAATCGTTATGCGATACCTTGGCATCATTTATGAAAGTCCTCGCAGGCTCACTTAATTGTTATAGAATCATAACGCAGATTGCTGAGGCGGGCTGCCTCGTTTGCTATTGCGAAGGCATACATCTCCGCATAGTCCTTGAAAGACTTCCTCCCGTGGTCCGGAAGTTCAGTTATCATCGGCTCTCCAATTCGGGTAGTGACTTTGGTCAATAACGGAATCGGTATATTTGTGCCCGGAAAGGTCATAACCTTGTTGGCAATCGAGGAATAATCCATGCCGACAGGGACTAAATCTATCTGCTTTTTTCGCCTCATCTGATATAATAAGCACATTTCAACTCCGCCCATTCTAACTTCAAGAGTGTCTGAAACTCCGCTATCGTCCTGGAGAGCTATCCCGACAATCCCGTTCTGGTCCAAAACATTGCAGAATGCTTTGTAGATTTCATGGCCATTGCCATTCGCCCTTAAAGGTATGCCGCCTGCCATTTTGCCTAAAGATGTTGTAAAGTCCACCTTAAATCCCCTTACCGGAGCGCTTTCCCTGTACACAAATGAAATAGGAGATTCAACCGCATAAGCTATCGGCGCATAGTCAATTGCATGAGGGTGAAGAAAAAATAAAACCGCAGGGCCCTCTATGCTGCGATTACCCTCAACTTCTGCACGGTATAGTAATTCATAAATAGGATAAAGCACTCTCTTGATTCTCTTAAACGTTTCTTGCCCTTTTCTTAATTTATCTTCAAGCCCCATTTGAATAGGGTAAACAAATTATTATATATACTTTTACAAAAAAAATAAATAGGAGGGCGTCAGATTCTGAAATGTGGAAAAACCCGATATTAATAACTACGTGAAACTAAACAATAAAAAATTCCATTATGTCATCTACGGAAATAAAAACAAAAGAACATTTCTGTTAATTCACGGCTGGTCAGGCTCTTACGAGAATTTCAGGACATGGGTTCCTATTCTGGCAAAAAAATACAGGGTTGTAATCCCTGATTTACCTGGGTGCAATCTTTCAGCTTCCTTGGAAGGGGTTCACGATTTAGAGGCATATTCAAAATTTTTAAAGGAATTTGCCATGAAGCTAAAAATGAAGAATTTCTGCATGGGAGGAATATGCTCCGGGGCAAGCATCGTGATGGAATACGCAAAGAGGTATCCAGAAGATGTTAAGCTTTTATTTCTGCACACTCCTCCAATAAGCCCCGGCACGATAAAGCCGTTGTTCAAATTTGAGGCCGCAATTGCAAGAATTCCGATGTTAAATTTGTTTGTCAGATACATTAGAAAAAATGAGGCAATCACCTCTTTTTACAAAAAGCTGTTCATTGACGGCTTTGACGTAAACCCTGAAGACGACGCAGTCAACATGAAAAACCAGAAAATCGCAAATCATGACGCATCTGTCCAATTAATTTTAGATATGACAAAGAAGGATTATTCGGATTTTTTGAAAGCCCTGAAAATTCCCATCTATGTCATTATAACAAAAAATGATGCATTGATTGATGTAAAAAAAGTCAGAAAAATTGTTGAAAAATTACCCACTGTGAAATTAGAAGTAATAGAAATGGGTGCGCACGGCTGGTCGGACGATTTTATAGAAAGGCAGAACGGGATACTGGCTAAATTCTTTATAAATTAGTTACTTATAAGTAGTTAAAAATAGAAAGATTTAAATATGGTTTAATATTGCCTAAATACATGGCAACCTCAGATGAAATTGAGAATTTGATAGATGCACAGTATTCACAGCTCGGGGACTTTGAGATAGATGCTTTCAATCAGGGCCTTAGAGGCGATCTTTATTATCCTAATCCCAGAGTGCTGCAGGCATATAGGAAGGGGTTGGATATTCTATTAATGAAGACGGGCATGGACCACGTAATCTCTGCGGAACAGATTGTGCAGGGATGTCTGCCCGAGCACAATGCGTTTCAGAAAGGATTCTTTGATGAAAACAATTATGTCACGGCAGTTGCTTTTCATAAGGAAGGGGCGGAAAGACCGCAGTTTAATTACGATTTAGAGAATTATTCATATCTGCTTGGCGGCTTGTTAGGCGTTCAGACTTATATAAGACTCTGGCAGAATCATCCTAATAATTCTCGTATTGTAGAAGATCTCTATTTTCAAAGAAAGGCTTTGTATGCGCAATTACCGCTCGCTCTGACTAGGTTGGAGTACCCTAATTCGCAACCTGCATTGACAGGCATGGAACAAGCCCTGACGGATGGTTCTCCGGAAGATGCGCGAATGTATTTGCAGGAATTCAGATCTAAATTTGATCCTGTGCCCGAGGGTTTCAGTCGTGACGCGCCAGCAGAATGTGACAGAACTTTTGGCGGGCTAATCGCAGATGTCATTCGAGAAAAGGATGTTGATACAACAATTCATGATTTGCGCATTATGCTTCTGAGGGATATGTTGAGCAGAAGTCCCGAAAATATTGATTTTACCTTGGGATCAATAGAACAATTGAGAACTATGGGTTCTATATCCTATGAAAGCACTGCATAATTCAAAAAATTCAAAAAGTAGCTCTTATTTGTAGCGTCGAAATGAAATCCCACACAGAATATATCTGGTTCAACACGCGAAAGAAAAGAGAATACATCAATATAACCAATCATGTTGAGGAGTCTGTAAAAAAAAGTGGAATAAAAGAGGGCTTTGCTCTTGTTTCTGCGATGCACATTACTGCAGGTGTTTACATAAATGACGCGGAAGACGGCTTGATTGAAGACATAGATGAATGGCTTGAAAAATTAGCCCCTTACAAAAGGGATTACAAACATCATCATACTGGTGAGGATAATGGCGACGCTCATTTGAAAAGTCTGTTAGTTCATCACGAGGTTATTGTGCCTGTCACGAATGGGAAACTTGACTTCGGGCCATGGCAGCAGGTTTATTATGCGGAATTCGACGGACAGAGGAGGAAAAGAGCAATAATCAAGGTTATAGGTGACTGACGTGGGAGATTTGGTTGCATTGGCATACGCGGCAGCAGTAAGGCAGATTTACCCTGACGCTAAGATAAATTTTTCTGGAAAGAAGCTCAAGACAGGACTAGCGACAATGCCCACAGATAGATTGCTCAATGCCGCAATTACTTTACATCTCCGGGACCAGAGAGAATTTGCATTCACTATTTTACAGGAAATTATCGAGAAGCGGCAGAATATACGCAGTTATGCGCAGGTTCATTCGGAGCTTTTAGCAGATTATGCTATGCATTTATTGAACTCCATAGATCCTTACAACTATGATCCCAAAATGGAGCATAGAGGCCTTAAGCTCCTTAGAAAGGCAGTAAAACTAGATCCTGAAAATATAGAGGCAAGGCTATCCCTTCTTTTCGAATACTGCAATTGTGAATATACTGAAAGAGCGCAGAAGCTCGCAGATGAAAGCATGAAGGTTGCCTTTGGGCTCGGCAATGCTTACATGGTAAGGGAAATTGAAGCATTGGTTAACGACTACGAGCTAAGAACTGCCTAATTTCATAAATATCTCATTTTACACAAACTATAAATATTTATAATCCGCTAAGATATAAAAAGAGGTTATTATGAAAAAAGCCCAGGGCACGCATGAATTCTTCATGACTTTTGGCTGGATGATTCTTTTTCTGGTTGTTTTCGCACTGTGCGCCATAGCCCTTGGACTCGTGGACATCTCAAAATGGATTCCTGTCAAATGCCAGCTCGATAAGAACTTTGAATGCAAAGACTATAAGATTGCGGAGAATGCCATACTTATGCAATTGCAAAATAACATCGGATATACTGTGCATGTATATGAGCTAAAATATACGCTAAATGACGGCACAATATGCTCTTGGAGCGGCGATTTCCTAATGGCAAATGAGGATGTACACACATATGCAACAGTGTGCCCTATCGGCAACGGAACTGCGGTGCAGAGAATACAGATGGAAATGCACTATTTCAAAACTGCCAATGCAATGCACACCGTAACAGGGGAAATGGTTGGAAAAGTAAAAGGCTCCTATTCTTTTGATTTCCAGTCTGAGGGTGTGGATGTCTGCAGCAGCGCCCAGCTAACAGGCATATGCAACGGTCTGGATGCGCTCTTCGGAACAGGAACAAAGCAAAGATGCCAGGACGATTATGGATTATGTTTGTGAGACTTGAGATATTCAAGAACGACTATGTACAATCAGATAACTCTTTGGAAACTTTGTCCTATATTTTCCAATATTTCTATTTAACACCGAGTAAGAATATTAGGTCCTCGATGTAAGAAGGCTGAATACACAACCATGTTATCGAGGGTTGGCAAAACTGATGCAGTAGGATTTTCTGCAACCTTTTCTGTCAGCATATTAGCCGTATCTGAAGAGACACCCAGGTAGACTCTTACAGCTTTAGTAGCTTTTGCCCGCACACCAGTAAGATGAATACACTCGTCAGATAGCACGGGATATGTGAAAGCCCCGTATTCTGTTTCTTCAGCTGAAACTACTACTGCCAAATCCCCTCTATGCTTTTCCCTTATTTCTCCACAAAAATATACATCCCTGAGTTCCATAAAACAAAGAAAAAATGTATGTTTTATAAACTTTTCTTCTGTAACCACTATTAAGAGTAAAAAGCCCTAGCATCACTTTGCATTTATTAGTTCATCCTCAATTTTCTTAAATATTCAAAATGTTATTATAATAACATTAAGTTTAAATAATGACAAAGTTACCCATTCCCCTATGATAGTAATGAAATTTGGCGGAACCTCTGTCGGGAGTGCCGAGAGGATTAGAACTGCGCTGCAAATCGTTAAAAATAACGAATCATCGCACCCTGTTGTAGTTGTATCTGCGCTGAGCGGCGTCACTGACATGCTTTTGAAACTGGCAAAGGATGCAACTATTGGGAACGTCTCCATAGAAGAGATTATGAAAAGGCATTATGAGGTAATGAGCGAGCTGGGACTGCCAAAAGATATTCTCAACCGAGAGTTTACGGAGCTGAGAAAAATACTCAACGGGATATTTCTTTTAAAAGAGGTTTCTCCCCGAACATTGGACAACATAGCATCCTTCGGCGAAATAATGAGCTCCAAACTAATTGCTGCTGCAGGGCAAACAACAGGGTTGAATACTGTTGCACACACTTCCTCTGACGTGGGCATGGTTACAAATGATGATTTTACAAAAGCGGAGATTTTGCCCAGGGTCTTTGAGCTGATAGCCAACTCTCTAACGAAAATTGAAGAGAACAATGAAATCCCGGTTATCACCGGATTCATAGGAAAAACTGAATCCGGAGATATCACAACCCTTGGCAGAGGCGGCTCTGATTATTCTGCTGCAATTATAGGAGCTGCAGTAAACGCAAAAGAAATTCAGATTTGGACAGATGTTGATGGCGTTATGACAGCTGACCCCAGAATAGTGAAAAATGCGAGAAATGTTCCCATTATAAGCTTTGACGAGGCGTCAGAACTGGCTTACTTCGGTGCAAAAGTCCTGCATCCGAAAACAATCATCCCGGCAATGAACAAAAAAATACCTGTTAGGGTTCTTAACACGCAGAATCCTGCGCACCCTGGAACATTGATATTGTCAGAGGTTAAGAATGGGAATGTTGGAGTAAAGGCAATTGCATCGAAAAAGGGAGTAACTGTGATAAATATTGCCTCCACAAGAATGTTCCTGGCCTATGGATTTTTATCCGAGGTATTCAGGATTTTCAAAGAGCAGCAGGTTGCAGTAGATATGATTGCCACGTCAGAAGTCAGTATTTCATTGACAGTAGATAAAGATGCGAATATCGAGAATATTTTGAAGCAGATACACGCCTTTGCAGAGATTTACGCAACTTTTGGCACGGCAATAATTTCCGTAGTTGGCTCAGGACTGAGAAATCACCCAGGCATTGCTGGAAAAATTTTTGGAGTTTTGGGAGAAAATAATATAAACACATACATGATTTCACAAGGTGCGTCGGAGATAAACATAAGCTTTGTGGTGAAAGAAAGCGATGCCGACAAGGCAGTTCAAGTATTGCACGATGCTTTGTTCGAATAGGGGGTGGATGAAATGAAGCACACATTACGGGGAGCAATGACGGCTTTAGTAACGCCATTCAAGGAAGACGGTTCTGTAGATTATGAAGGATTCAGAGAGAATGTCAGGTTCCAGATTAAAGAGGGAATTCAGGGATTAATCCCATTGGGAACTACCGGCGAATCTCCAACAATCCATCCCGATGAAAGGGAGCAGATAATAAAAATTTGCGTTGAGGAATCTGATGGAAATGTCCCTATAATTGTAGGCACTGGAACAAATTCCACTGAAAAAACAATCAAAATCACTGCTCAGGCAAAAGAGCTTGGGGCAGATGCGGCATTAATTGTAACGCCTTATTACAACAAGCCAACTCAAGAAGGTATTTACAGGCATTTCAAAGCAGTTGCAGATGCCACGGAATTTCCGATAATTGTCTACAACATTAAAGGAAGAACAGGCGTAAACATAGAAACTCCAACATTAAAAAGAATGAGCCAGATTAAATACATTGTTGGGGTAAAGGAAGCCTCTGGCGACATTAACCAGATGGGGGATGTTATTGAAGAGCTTCCTGCAAGTTTTGCAGTTTTGAGCGGCGATGATAGCATGACATTGCCATTAATGGCTCTTGGCGGACACGGAGTGATTTCAGTTGTCAGCAATCTGGTTCCTGCGAAGGTTGTCCAGATGGTAAACTATGCATTGCTTGGAGAATTTGACAAGGCAAGAAATCTTCACTTTGAATTATTGCCTTTGTTCAAGGGAATGTTTGTAGAAACAAATCCGATTCCAATCAAGGAAGCAATGAACATGGCGGGGATGGCTGGCGGAAGCTTCAGACTTCCAATGTGCGAGATGAAGCCAGAGAATCGTGAAAAAGTGAGAAACCTGCTGAAAGAATCCGGAATAATAAAATGAAAATCGCAATAATCGGCTATGGAAAAATGGGACACGAGGTAGAGCGAGTTGCAAAAATTAGAAAGCACTGGGTCGTTGCTATCATTGATCCAATTGCCGAAGGGGCAACTGCAAAGGAGATTAACCTTAAAACACTAAACGGCGCAGAAGTTGCTTTGGACTTTACAACGCCTCAGATGGCACCTGAAAACATTAAAAGTGTCGCGGAAACCAAGACAAGCATGGTAGTCGGAACAACCGGTTGGTATGACCACATAACAGAAATGAAACAGGTTGTCCAGCATAATAACATTGGATTCATCTATAGCCCAAATTTTTCACTTGGAGTTAATCTGTTTTATAGAATGGTGGAAGCATCAGCGAAACTGATTAACAAAGCCCCGAATTATGATGTTTACTCGTATGAATTGCATCACAACCAGAAAGCAGACAGTCCTTCCGGAACAGCAAAAGCACTTGGGGAAATATTGACCAAAAATATCAATAGAAAAACAGCGTTGGTGCACGAGAAGCTCGACAGGAAAATAATGCCGCAGGAAGTTCATGTCGCAAGCATCAGAGCTGGCTGGATTCCAGGAACGCATATTGTAGGCTTTGATTCCGAGGCAGACACAATTGAATTGAAGCACACTGCGAGGAGCAGGGCAGGATTTGCGTATGGAGCAGTTATGGCTGCTGAATGGCTTCAGGGAAAAAAAGGATTTTTCACAATAAATGATTTTATGAATGATGTGTTCAAATAAAATGCCAAAAAAAATAGAGGTGGGGATTTTGGGCGCTACCGGCGCAGTCGGGCAGCGCTTTGTTGAGCTTCTTGAGAATCATCCATGGTTTCATGTTACCGAGCTTGCTGCTTCTGAAAAATCAGCAGGAAAGACTTATGAAGAGGCAATGCAGGGCAGATGGAAGATTTCTGCGGATATCCCCGAATATGCACGGAAAATGAAAGTAAAAGAATGCATTCCCCCATTGAAATGTAAACTTGTTTTTTCTGGGCTGGATGCTGCTGTTGCCGGAGATATTGAGGGCTCCTTTGCAAAAACAGGATATATTGTTTCAAGCAACGCAAAAAATTACAGAATGGAGCCAGATGTCCCTTTATTGATTCCTGAAGTAAATGCTGAACATCTTAATCTGATAAAAATTCAGCAGAAAAAGAGAAACTGGAAGGGATTTATAATAACGAACCCGAACTGCACAACCATTGGCATGGTCATGGCTCTTGCCCCGATTCACAAAAAATTCGGTGTTAAAAAAGTGGTTATGACTTCAATGCAAGCCTTATCCGGTGCAGGCTATCCCGGAGTTCCTAGCATGGACATTTTGGATAATGTAATTCCTTACATTGGAGGAGAAGAAGAGAAAGTTGAGGCAGAGACATTGAAGTTGCTGGGAAATTTTGCAAAGGAAAATGTTGTATTTCCTAAGATGAAAGTGAGCGCCCACTGCAACAGGGTTAATGTCAAGGACGGGCACACTGAAACGGTTTCCTTTGAATTGACTAAAAAAGCAGGTATTAATGAAATAAAAAAAGAATTGATAAATTATAATCCTTTAAAAAATCTGAATCTTCCAAGCGCGCCGAAAAGGCCGCTAATTTACAGGGAAGAAGCTGATAGGCCGCAGCCAAGACTTGACAGGGATTTGGAGAAGGGCATGGTTGCTGTCGTTGGAAGGTTAAGGCCCTGCAAGGTGCTCGACTATAAATTTACAGTATTAAGCCACAACACAATAAGAGGCGCTGCGGGCTGTGCGATTTTGAATGCTGAACTGTTAAAAGCCAAGGGTTTCCTGGATTGAGGTGCTAAAATGGAACGCTCTGAAAGGGTAAAGAAAATCCCGCCATATTTGTTTGCAGAAATCAACAGGAAAATTGCAGAGGCAAAGGCAAAAGGGATTGATGTTATTAGTTTAGGCATTGGAGATCCGGATATGCCAACGCCCCAGCCAATTGTTGAGGAGCTAAATCGAGCAGCACATGACCCTGCCACACACAAGTATCCTGATTATGAGGGAATGCCTGCATTCAGGGAAGCTGTTGCAGCATGGTATAAACGAAGGCATAATGTGGATTTGGACTACAAAAAAGAAGTCCTTGCCTTAATCGGCTCAAAAGAGGGCTCACTGCACCTTAACCTGGCTTTTACAAATCCAGGCGATTATGTTCTTGTTCCTGATCCTGCTTATACAACATATAAAACCGGCGCAATATTCGCAGATGGAATTCCCTATCAAATGCCGTTGCTGGCAGAGAACAATTTCCTGCCTGACCTTTCCAAAATACCGCATGAGATTGCAAAGAAGGCAAGCATAATTTTTATATGCTATCCCAATAATCCAACAGGGGTTGTTGCCACAGACGAATTTTACAAGGAGCTCATTGATTTTGCAAAAGACAATGATGTCATAGTTTGCAGCGACAATCCTTACAGTGAAACGACTTATGACGGCTACAAGGCACCGAGCTTTCTGGAGTATCCTGGAGCCATGGATGTAGGAATTGAATTCAATTCATTGTCAAAGCCTTACAACATGACTGGCTGGAGAATAGGGATGGCAGTTGGAAATGCCGAGCTTGTCGGAGCAATTGGTATCACCAAGAATAATACTGATAGTGGTGTTTTTACAGCTGTCCAGTATGCCGGTATAAAAGCACTAAGCCTTCCTGATGAGGGAATAACCCAATTGAACAAAATATACCAGGCAAGACGCGATTTAGTTTGCGACACATTAAATCAGATTGGATTAAAAGTCAGGAAGCCAAAGGCAACATTCTACATTTGGGTTCCAGTTCCAAAGGGGCATACATCAGCAAGCTTTGCCGCAATGATGCTGGAAAAAGCTGCAGTTGTTGTAACGCCTGGCGCAGCTTATGGCCCTAGCGGCGAAGGGTATGTGAGAATTTCAATCGCTGTTCCCGACAAAAGACTGCAAGAGGCAATGGAAAGAATAAAGAAAGCGATGAAATAAAAGTTTATAAGTAAGTTTTAGATTAATTTTAAAAAATAAATAAAAGGCGCTCAATCGGCGCGCACCTCTAGGAGTTTGTAATGACTAGAAGCAATAGCCTCGCCGGCGATTGTGGCGTAATTATTAAAATGATAAAAATATCAAAAAATAAACTCAAAATAGGCAATTTCTTTGTATCCGACTTAATTAAGAAATTTGGAAGCCCTCTTTACATTTATGATGAGGAAACAATCAGGCAGAAATACAGGGATTTGTATAAGAATATAAAATATAAGCCTTTGAGAATTTATTATGCTTGCAAAGCAAATACCAATCTTTCAATACTGAAAATTCTCAAGGAGGAAGGGGCCTGTATAGATGCAGTTTCTCCTGGGGAAATTTTGGCGGCTTTGAGTGCGGGCTACAAACCTGAACAGATTCTTTTCACGGGAAATAATCTTACCGATGATGAAATGAGATTTGCTATCAATGAAAAGGTTATGATAAACATAGATTCCTTATCACAGCTTCGAAGATATGGAATGATAAATCCAGGCTCCAGGATTTCTGTGAGAATAAATCCTGATGTAGGCGCAGGGCATCACGAGCACACAATAACTGGTGGCCCTGACAGCAAATTCGGGATTTATTTTGACAAGGTTGGAGAAATAAAAACAATTGCCCAAAAGCACAAGCTAAAAATTGTCGGGATTCACGAGCATATTGGCTCTGGAATTTTGGACACCAATAAATTTCTACTGGCCATGAAAGTCTTGCTTAAAACTGCCAGGAAATTTGAAAATTTGGAATTTATTGACTTTGGAGGAGGCATTGGAGTCCCTTACAGAAAATCGCAAAAAGCAATTGATATGAGCGCTTTTGGAAAAAAGGTTTCGGAATTATTTGAAAAGTTCTGCAAGGAACATGGAAAAAAGCTGACAATGACAATAGAGCCTGGAAGATATTTAGTTTGCGAATCTGGAATTCTTGCCTGCACCGTGAATACGATAAAAACAACGCCAAAGCATAAATTTATAGGAGTGGACTCAGGTTTTAATCATCTAATCCGGCCAATGGCATATGGCTCATATCACGAGATAATTGCAGCGGATAATGTCAATTCTGCAAAGAAGGAGAATGCCCTTATATGCGGGAATCTCTGCGAATCAGGGGATATTTTTACAAGGAATGAGCAAGGAATTGAGGAAAGGAGTCTGCCTGTTATCGAAGAGGGTGATGTTCTGGCAATAATGAATGCGGGCGCATATGGCTTTTCAATGTCCTCAAATTATAACCTGCGGCTAAAGCCTATGGAAATATTGATTAATGGGAATAAAGCAAGAGCGATAAGGAATAAAGACAGCTACAATGATTTGCTGAAGGGAATGAAACTATGAAAATAAAATTCCTGAAAATGCACGGCTTGGGGAATGATTATGTTTTTGTGGATTATGTAAAGAATAAAGTCAAAATAAAGAACCCGTCGCAGTTTGCAAAAAGGATTTCAGACAGGCACCTCGGGATAGGTTCTGATGGCTTGATAATAATTCATCCTTCTAAAAAGGCTGATTTTAGGATGCGGATTTTTAATGCGGACGGCTCAGAAGGTGAGATGTGCGGCAACGGGATAAGGTGCATAGGAAAATATGTTTATGAGAAGGGAATTACCAATAAAAAAATTCTGAAAATTGAGACTTTGGCGGGAATAAAGATTCTTGAGCTTAATGTCGCAAACAAAAAAGTAAAAAGCGTGAAAGTAGACATGGGCGAGCCTCATGTGGAATTTGGGAAATCGATTGCAATTGAGAATCAAGTTTTTGATTTTACTGCTGTTTCAATGGGCAATCCCCATTGCGTGATTTTTGTGGAGAATTTGAGCGATGAACTGGTAAATAAGTATGGGCCGCTGATTGAAAATGACAGCATGTTCCCTGATAGGACTAATGTTGAGTTTGTGAAAGTGATGGACAAAAACAATATTGAGATGCGCGTCTGGGAGCGGGGCTCAAATGAAACCATGGCATGCGGCACCGGGGCTTGTGCAGCTGTTGTTGCATCCATTGCAAACAGAAAAACCGGAAGAAAGCTCAACGTAAAACTTCTTGGAGGAGTTCTGAAGATTGAATGGAATGAAAAAACAAATCATGTTCTTATGACAGGCCCTGTTGAGACTGCTTTTGAGGGAGAAGTAGAGGTTTAGACAGGGTTGTGATACCATATATTCCAGAGCTTGTCGTAGCATTGCAGGCAGACCCAGCCATGCCCCTCATCCGTGCCTATTCCAAGCTTTACCCAATACGCTGTCTGCACTCTCTTGCCACAAATTCTGCACTGGACATCTACCATGGGGCATTCACTAGCAACGATAATCCGTTTGTATATAAAAGTATTCTGCATTATTTGAAGAATAAAATTGGAAATAGTTCATTTTCTTAACCTAAGGATAATCGGCTGTGGACACATGATTTGCAAAATATTTATAAAAACCCCTTCATTTCCAGTAAGTATGAACTGGAAAATCGTAACAATATTGTTAGTAGCATTCCTTCTTGTATCGTGTGGGAAAAAGGAAACTCCGACTGGAGGCGTGGTTGCAACTGCTCCTCAAGAGAAAGAACAGCCAAAAACAGTAGTCACAGAAGAGGTAATCAAAAAGCCTGAAACTGTTCCTTTAACTGATTTTTGTGAAGGGATATCCTTGCAGAAAATGCGGGATTTAAAGATTGATGCAAATGTTCTTCAGGCTGTTTGCGATACAACGAAAATTGAGGCATCACAGATACAGCAGGATACAAATGGAAACCTGCTTGTTCAAGTAAGCGTAAATGTGGCTGATACTGACAAAGCAGTCAATGATATGACTTCTTCAGGAATAAATGTAATGAGCGCAATAAAGGGCCAGAACCTTGCTGAGCTTACAATCTGGGCAACACCCGAGCAAATCAAGGGTTTGACTGTAAAGGATTATGTTGTTCTCATACACACATTAACGCAGGCAAGTTAAAGAGTTTCTTCATTTTGTAAATTTTTAAACTAACCACTCAGTCGGCGTGGAGCCTCTAGGAGGTTGTAGAGATTTGCAGCAATAGGCCTCGCCGATTGAGAGGATTTATTTATTAACTTCGTATTCCAACTCTTTTATAACAAAGTTTAAATAGCATTTTCTAAATCAAAACTTATTATGAAAGAAAACAATCCCGAGGAAAAAACACTCGGCATAACTGTGAAAAAGGATGATGACCTGTCAGAGTGGTACAGCCAGGTGATATTGAAGTCGGAACTTGCTGATTACAGCGCAGTTTCGGGCTGCATGGTTTTGAGGCCTCTTTCTTACGGGATATGGGAAAAAATACAACATGCATTTGATAAGATGATAAAGAAAACTGGGCACAAGAATGTTTATTTCCCGCTTTTGATTCCTGAATCTCTTTTTCAGAAGGAGAAAGAACATGTTGAGGGCTTTACTCCTGAGGTTGCATGGGTGACCTATGGTGGGGATACAAAACTGAATGAAAGACTCGCAATAAGGCCCACGTCTGAGACAATAATGTATGATTCCTATTCCAAATGGATAAGAAGCTGGCGAGATTTGCCCTTGCTTCTGAATCAATGGTGCAATATTGTGAGATGGGAATTCCAGCACCCCAAGCCTTTTTTGAGAACAAGGGAGTTTCTGTGGCAAGAGGGGCATACTGTACATGCTGATGAAAAAGATTGTGACAGGGAAGTTTTGATGATTTTGGATTTCTACCAGGAAATAATGGAGAAATATCTTGCAATACCTGTTCTGAAAGGGAAGAAAAGCGAATCTGAGAAATTCCCTGGAGGGTTTTATACTACAGCATTGGAAGCAAGAATGCCTGATGGAAAAGGTTTGCAAATGGCAACTTCCCATAATCTCGGAACCAATTTTTCCAAAGCATTTAACATATCTTATCTTGGGCAGGATGGAAAAAACCACGAAGTTTGGCAAACTTCATGGGGAATGAGCACGAGAACAATAGGCGGGGTTGTTTTGGCTCACGGAGACGATAAAGGATTGATTCTTCCTCCGAGAATAGCCCCAATACAAATAGTTATTGTTCCCATTTTATTTGATGAGAATAAGGAAAAAATACTGAAGAAATGCACTGAGATAAAAGAAATTCTGGGAAAGAAATTCTCTGTTGAAATTGATGAGAGAGAAGGCTACAAGCCTGGCTGGAAATACTTTGAATGGGAATTGAAAGGGGTTCCTTTAAGGCTGGAAATCGGTCCAAAAGATATTGAGAAAAATCAGGTTATGGCTGTAAGAAGGGACACAGGAGAAAAAATACCAATTGCTGAAGAAAATCTGAAAAGTGGAATTAAAAAAATTCTGGTTTCAATCCAGAAACATCTTTACAGGAAAGCGAAAAAATCCCTCAAAGAAAACATAATCCAAGCAAAAACATGGGATTCTTTTGTGAAAGGAATTGAGGAAAAGAAATTCGTGAAGGCATTGCACTGCGGAGACACAGAATGCGAGGCAAAAATAAAGCAAGAACTTCAGGCAACAAACAGGGTAATTCCGTTCAAGCAGCCTAATTTGGAAAACAAGAAATGCGTCAAGTGCGGCAGTAAAGCTAAATATTTTGCTTATTTTGCGAGGAATTACTGAGTCGGATCAGTTACCCTTCCCAAAAACAATATATTCCCTGTTTTTGTTTCTTGAATTATAAATATGAACGGATGGTCTGCCTCGAAGTATATCTCAGGCTCGCTAGCTCTTGCACTCTCCGTAGCAAACATTGCCACTCCTGTTGCCGCGGCTGCCTCGGTTCCTTCCTCATTCACATCCACATATGCCTTATGAATTACCGCGCCAATATATAAGTCTGTATTGCCGGTCATGCCAAAGAAATCTGCATTTGCGGAAAAGGCTGTTGGCATTCCCATCTTTGCCAGGTCATCCGCCATAGAATATTCTGTTTCCAGCTTAAATTTTGGCAGCCACAACCCAGCTATTCTTTGCTCTTTTAAACCGGACTTCCATGATTCCAGTTTCTGCGGTGTTAAAGAATTTTCCAGTGCCTGCATGCCGCCTAGCTTCGGCAGAAGTATAAGCATGGACAGTTCATCGCCGGAATATGGCATCTCAAGAATTTGTGTATTTTCTTTTTCAGCATATTGGAATTTTTCACCAGACACATGCATCATCTGGACTTTGACAGAATTGCTCGCAGTAGTGCGAAAATCCTGCTCGTAAGTGTTCTGCTTATCAAACTGCTTTACCCAGTCGCCTTTGAAGTAAATCGCATTTGTGAGAACCAGTCGCGTATCTGGGCCAATAACCCCTTCTGGGATCAGATTCTGTATTTTGTCATTTGTCTGGTCTTCAACCCACTTATTAATTGTAACTCGCGAATTTTCAGCATCGTTCTTGAAATCAAGATTCGTCACCTTGCCGCCATAATATTTCTCCACCGTCGTAAAATAATCCTGCAAAAATGCATAATCCTTTTCTGCCCACAATGCATTTGCAGTTTTAAGAGTGTAGTTACTGCTTCCTTTGTTCAGTTCATTATAGATGCTGGCAAATGCAGGCTGTCTTACGCTGGCATTTTTAGGAAAATGGAAAACTGACTGCATTTCATCAGCGGTCTTTCCTCTTGCTCCTTCATATGTCATTGCCACTGCTGTGGAAATACTGTATGGCGAAAAAAAGATATTGCCTTCGTTTGATTTATATTTGGAATAAAGCTCAAGGGCAAATTGATTATTGGCGGAAATAACACTGCTTACGCCATCTGTTGTTGCCCCGCTGTCGTCCACACTCGGTGTAGTTTTACAGCCAACCAAAAGAAAACATAAAACAATCTCTGCAAATATAATTTGATATATGTTGTTTTTCATATTATTGATAAATTAATACTGCATATAAATACCTTTTTATAATTTCTATCGGGATTAAAGTTAAAAAATAAAAAAATCGCTCAAAGCGAGCGGTAAAAACAGCTCCAATAGAATTTTCCTTCAGGATTTGTCACATGGCATGCTCCATCCCCCAGTTGCGTTACCTGAAACAGGAATGCTGACTGTCCTTGATTTGTTAGAATGTTTTCAACCCGCTGCATATTTCCTGATTTTTGCCCTTTTATCCACAATCCGCCCTGGGTTCTGCTGCAATAAGATGCATACCCAGTCTTCATTGTGTTTTGTAAGGACAACCTATTTGTGTATGCAACCATCAACACATCTTTTGAGGTAGTTTCCTGGACGACAACGGGCCTTAATTCCAAAACACTCAAATCAAAACCAAGGGGTGCACTGAATTGTGAAGGCATAGTGTCTCTCATTACGCAAAGTAATGCGTCGCCGTCACAATCATATTTCAGCTCTGCTATACTGGCAAAATAGGGCCGATAGTACTTCCAGTCGAGTTTTTCGCGCCCTTCTAACCATAGTTCATAGCGAAGAGCCCTTTTCTCAAGGATTTTTTCCAAGGAATCTCTTTGCCCTTTTGAATCTGTGCAGTACCTAAGTTCCCTTACAGACATGTCTGCATTTTGAACCACCATTGGAATTCGCCCTTTCATTTTGGCGAAGTCCAAGTTTGCGAGATTTGATTCGAGGCTCATCTTGCATCACCTCCGCTAGGTGCATAGACTTGGGTTGTGTCAATTGCCACGATGTCTCTTGCTCCGAATGCGGCAACCCCTGGCAGGAATTTCGGAATCTGGCTTTGCTGCACGAGGACACTGACAACAGCATTCGCATTGTTTCGCGATACTGTCGGCTCTTTTGCGCAATAGCTGTTTGAGACAAGCCAGCTGAGGAATTCAGACAGATTGTCTGAAGGCACATTCATTGTATAGAACTGCCTGTTCCTTGCATTGACAACGCTTTCCAGCATGTCGCCAAATTCTCTTGCCTTGTTCAGTTTGGCAAAATCTTTCATAGCTACTGGCGATGCATACAATCCTGCCTCTGAGTTCAGAATTGTGTCCAATATAGTACCGCCATTTTGCTGTAGCGTTAACCCAGACTGCACGATGTCCACAACGAAAGCTGCATCTCCTTTCTGAAGATATGATTCGGTCAAGCCTTCAGAGATTACCAGCTCTATTGCTCCATCTCCTTGCTTCAGCATTCTTTCCCGGAAAAACCACGAAGGACTCGAGCTAGAGAATCCTTTCAGGTAATTTTCGGTCACATTTGGCAATTCAGTGTAGCCGCGGATAGGGCTTCCTCGGAGCACATCCTCTATCGTGGTATCTCTATCGCTTGTTGCAAAGACTACTTTTGCCCTGCCGTAGCTTAGTGGAACTAACAGCTCAAGGTTTCTCCCTGAAAGCTTCCATTCCTCTGCCCAGTCGCTACCTATGATTGCGACATCAATAGTTCCTTTGTCAAACATCTCGATGCCAACCATCTGAGGCCTGATGAGATAAGGCTTCAATTCAGCATCATTTGCGAATCGAAGCTCTCTCGCATCCTCTGCTCCTGGCTCATAGCCGCGAACATCGTAGCGCGCCTGTTCCAGCAGGTTTTTCGTCTCGCCTCTTCCTCTTTGGTTCAAGCTCCCTTTTGGGAGCCCTACATTTAGTCTAGTCTTATCACTATTCATATTCATCATCTCCGTGTTTTGTTTTTAATTCAGTTCAGTTTATTTAGAAATTATATTTGTAAGTGGGTGCTACCCCAAATGGAAAACAGAACGCGCGAAAACAATATTCTTGAAACTAGCAAAATCAGAATCAGTTATGAAGATAATCACTTTTTTGCATACGATGTGGAAAATCAAACTAATATAAAATACTTTCGGTAAAATTAGAAAAATAAAATTATAATTTGTTATAGAAAAGTCTTCTTGATTTCCTTTGCCAGCTCATAGCTGTTCGCAACAACAAACGTCTTTGGCGAAAAAACATCCTTGTCTTTGTCCAGATAAATTATTTTTGCTCCCGCCTCTTTTGCGACTAGGAGCCCTGTTCCGCTGTCCCATGGAGCAAGGTGTATTCCTATCAGGGCATCCAATCTTCCTGCGGCCAGATAACAGAGCTCCAAACAGGTGGAGCCATGTATTCTTAGTGTGACACCTTTTGTTAGCAACTTAAAAGCATTGGCTGTTCTTTTTATGGCTGATTTTGTCCTCGTCCTTAAAACGGAAATTATTATTTTTGAAATCTCTTTCTCGTCTGAAACCCCCAATCGCATATTATTGAGATATGCTCCCTTGTTTTTTTCAGCGTAAAACAATTCTTTTCTGACTGGATCGTAGATTGCCGCAACAACCATTTCATTTTTGTAAATCAGCCCGACAGAAACGCACCACGTCGGAAGGTTTCTGAAATAGTTTCTCGTTCCGTCGATTGGATCTATAATCCAGGTGTAAGCTGATTTCTTTTCTTCAAACCCCGCCTCTTCCGAAAGAACATTATAGTTCGGAAATGCCTTTTTCAGCTCTTTCTTTATGAATCTTTCAGAGATTAAATCCGCCTGGGTCAGGATGCTCAAATCTTTTTTGTATCTAACCCATCTTTTTTCGTGTAGATTGAGCAATAGATTGCCCGCGCCCTTTGCTGCCTTGATTGCAACTTTCAGAAATTTACTCGTTTTTCCACACCTTTGATATTTCAGGATATTTAGCAAACTTCTCTTTGAATATTTTCTTGTATTTCTCCAATGCCTCCTGTGTTTTTGCCTCGAAGACAAGAACCAGAACTGGCTCATTTGAGGATGCCCTAACAAGTCCCCATCCTTCTGGAAACAAAACGCGGGCGCCGTTTATGTCTATCACCTTATAGTCTCTTTTGAATTCATCCACTAATTTCTCCACAACCCTGTATTTTTTATCATCAGGGCAGTCAACATGGATTGTTGGGGAGATTATGTACTGGGGCGTTGTGGCTAATTCTTCTGATAAACCATGAGGGAGCTCAGATAAATATTCAACAAGCCTCAATCCTGCAAATACTCCATCATCGAAGCCATAGTAATTGTCAACAAAAAATATGTGGCCGCTTCTCTCTCCTGCCAAATCAGCCTTTTCCTCGTGGAGCTTGCTTTTAATCCAGGAATGTCCTGTTTTCCACATGATTGGAATGCCTCCGTGGGCCTTGATATCTTCACCTAAAGCCTGTGTGCATTTGACATCAAAAACAATTTTTGCTCCTGGTTTCTTTTTGAGCAACTGGCGTGCAAGTAGAATCAAAATCCTGTCAGCCCAGATTGTATTGCCTTTATCATCAACTACTCCCATCCTGTCACCATCACCATCAAACAATATGCCAATGTCAGCCTTGTTTTTTAGAACCTCTTCTGCAACTTTATCTCTGCCTTGCTGGAGCTCCGGATTTGGGAAATGATTTGGGAAAGTGTAATCTAAATTGCAGAATAATTCGACAACCTCGCATCCGGCCTCTTTGAAAATTTTAGGCGCAAATGCCCCTGCTGTGCCGTTGCCGCAGTCCATGACAACTGTTATAGGCTTTTTGAGATGTATCCTGCTTACCAAATCTTTTGCGTATTGCTCGGAAATATCTTTTCTTGACAGCTTTCCTTTTCCGTGAACGAACAAACCGCTTTCAATTAGTTCATATAGCTCATTTAATTCGTCTGCCTTGAGGGTTTTTGAGTAGCCGTGTGCCAGTTTAAATCCCGTCCATCCATCAGGATTGTGGCTGGCTGTAATCATCACGCCGCCTTCTTTCTTAAGGTAATACTGGGCTGCATAGAGCATGGGCACGAGAACCATGCCTATGTCTATTACATTGCAACCAGAACTCAGAAGCCCCTTGCGCATATTGTTTTTGACGCTTTTTGAATAAGAGCGATAATCGTGTCCCAGAATTACATCTTTAATACCTCTTTTCTGTAGGAATGCGCCAAAACCTAGCCCAATAAGCCGTATAGAGTCCTTGTTCAACTCATCATCCGTCAATTTCCCCCTGATGTCATATTCCCTGAACATCAGGCGGTTTAGCTTTGGCATAAAAAGAATAAAAGAGGGGTGGTTTTTAAAACTTTTGAGAGTGGAGTGGTTTCATTTTCTTAAAAGAAAGAAGATAATAAAATCTTCATACTTCCCTATATAAATTTTTCTCATTCCATAGAGATAAAAAGCTTTCAGAAAATGAAAAAGCACTGGTAACCAATAACCGAAAGCTTTATAAAGGGCCGACTATTCTAGTATTAAAACTTTATGCTTACGTTGGGGGATTACCATGGTACAACAGCATTATGTCAAGAAATGCCCGGAATGCGGCGGTATAAACCTGTCTTGGCAGAAGGACAAGGGAGAGGTCATCTGCAAAGACTGCGGTCTTGTTGTAGAAGACAAGATGGTGGACTTCGGACAGGAATGGCGCGAGTTTGATTCAGATTCATCCGATTCTAAGAGAAGGTCGGGGGCACCTTTAACATATACTCAATATGACCAGGGACTGGGAACAGAGGTAGGAAGGGTTGCTGATTTATCCAAATTGGGCAGCAAATCACGAAACAAGTTCTTTAGATTAAGGAAATGGCAATACAGGATAAGCACAGCTATAGAAAGGAATCTCAAGCTTGCTCTGGGAGAACTGAAAAGAGTAGCTTCTTACTTAAAGCTTCCAAAGTCTGTTGAAGAGGAAGCTGCAAGAATATATACGCTGGCTGTTCAAAAAGGATTAGTTCGTGGCCGTTCAATGGAGTCTGTTGTTGCAGGCGCGCTTTACGGCGCATGCAGGCGCCATGAAGTGCCTAGAACACTGGATGAGCTTTCAGAAGCCTCTGGAATAGAGAAAAAGGAAATAGGAAGGACATATAGATTTGTAACAAGGGAATTGGGCATAGGAATACTGCCAAGCAATCCCGCAGATTATATTCCAAGATTCGCTTCTGCTTTGAAATTGAGCGCTGAAACACAGTCAAAGTCAATTGAAATCCTGGAAAAAGCCTCAAAAGCAGAGCTAACATCTGGAAGAGGGCCGACTGGAATAGCTGCTGCCGCATTGTATGTCAGCGCATTAATCCATGGCGAAAAAAGAACCCAGAGAGAAGTAGCTGATGTTGCAGGCGTTACAGAAGTCACAATCAGGAACAGATACAAAGAACTTCTTGACAAATTAAAGCTTGAAAAAGAAATAAAGAAAGTGAAGAAAAGAAGGGGAGAATAAATTCTTATGGATTGGAAGGAGTTTTTCAAGCCAACTCTCGCCAAATTTTTTCTTTTATTATTAATTATCCTATTATTGCCGCTCCCTTATTTTCGAACTTATCATCCTCAAGTTATGTTTCCTTCGGAACCTATTAGCTACCCTGTTCCGAATTTTGTTTCCTTCCTTTCAATTATTTTAAATGGCTATGACATTGGAAGTATGACGCCATTGGGGATTTACTATATATCTTTTTTTAAGTACTTCACAACAGAATATTGGTCTTGGATATCGTTGTTGATAAACTTGTTAATTTCTTATATTGCTGCTTGCTTTATCATAAAAATATATCATAGATTTAAAAATAAATAAATCCTCTCAATTGTCAGAGACCAAAGGTCTCTGAGCATGCTCAGAGATGCACGGCATCTCTGACACGGCGAGGCCTATTGCTGTATGTCTTGGCTGCAAGACAGCCCCCGCGGCGTGTGAGCGGTATTATTTAAATTCAAAAAATACTTTCTTAAAATCTTCTATTCTCTTTTTATTTATCTTTACTCCTTCCTTTCTCAGTAATTTAATCTTATTTTTTGTTCCTGATGCAAATCCACCCACAAATCCATCAGAATTAACAACGCGGTGGCATGGAACAACAGGTGCATAAGGATTTTTGTTTAATGCGCTGCCAACAGCTCTGTATGCCTTTGTTTTTAGCTTTTTCGCGATTTCCTTGTAAGTAGATACCCTTCCTTTCGGTATTTTTTTGCAGACTTCATAGACTTTGCTTTGAAAACGAGAGGGCATAAATGTAGTCATTGAGAATTATTTAAAAGTGTTACTTAAATTATCTAAACGCTACAGGATAAAGAGCCCTATTATACTGCATTTTTGAAAGACCCTTATCCACAATTGCAAATCCGTAGTTTTCCACCAAAGCGTGCTTCCTTTGCTCAACAACTTCATCCAAAGAACGAATAGCCGCTCCAAACATATTGCCCTCCAAGCATTGCTGGGAATGCAATATCTCTTTAAATACCAGTTGCGGATCTGTCTGCTGCGGACTGAAAATAAAATCTCTTCCCTTTTCATAAAAACTTGCTATCCTCAGCGAGTCACTATACGTCATGAGACCAACCAAGTGCGCATATTCAACTTGGGGCTGCATCACTATTTCCCAACAGCGCGAAACCAAAATTATATTATCATCGATATTTTTTGATAATTGCTCAACCGAATAAACTCCTGAACAAAGCGCATTTGTTTGGACATAATAATCGTGAGGCAGAACGAAGCCAGGAAAGGTATTTGCGTCTGCACCTTCAAAACTAGGCATATTATTATTTTAGGACAGCAATATAAATATTTTATCAATCTCAAGCTCACCTAATTAATTCTACTATGTTATCAAAATTCTGTCTCGTTGGATTATTTTTATAGTTTCTGCAGAGTTCGATCATCAGATTTTCATCGATTAATATCTTTTTCAATATCAGTGTTTGCTCTATATGTTTGGAAATCAGGAACTGGCAGAACTGCGTCACATTCTTTGGCTCGGTTGTTTTCTTGGCTCTCTCAAAATCGATTAAAACCGGCTTTTTTGATTCAGTTACAATTATGTGCTTAATCGGATGGTGCATTTCTAATTTGTTCACATTTAATTTATCCATGATGAAACATTGCTCAAGAATATCCTTTAAGACTGCTTTAATTGCTGTTTTGCCGTTTTTTTCTATAAAATCTACGATAAAATCTCCTTCAAGAAATTCATAAACCAGAAAATTCTCTTTGCCATGAATTAATTTTGGGCCAATGTTTTTTTTATTTAATATTTTAAGCCAATAGCCCTCGTTTGAGATTTTATCAACGACTGCCTCCTTTCTTTTGACTTTAATTGCAATTTTCTTATTTTTAAGAGTGCCTGTATAAATTACTCCCCGTTTTCCTCTGGAAAAATAAACAATATCTTTTAGCTCCAATTCCTCTAGTTCCTGCAATAAAGGTGATTTAGAAATTTTATATAAAAATAATTCCTCGAAGAACAACTTTTTTGTTCCAATCAGCTTAAAATCAAATAAATGCTTGACTATTGCTTCATCAACCCTATTTTTATTTGTCAAAGAGCTGAAAACCAGTAAAATCAAACCAGTAGGCTTTAAGAAATTGCAGGCATCCTCAAAAAACTTCTCTACAAGTTCATAGCCTCTCTTGCCTCCATCCAGCGCTCTATCAGGGTATTTTTTATCCGAAGGCAGATAAGGCGGATTGAATATGATTAAATCAAATTTTATTTGTTTAAGCGAGGAGAACAAATCTGATTTCAGGGCAACAATGTTTTTTATTTTCTTTTTTCTGATTGTTTTTTTAAGATTTTTAATAGCAACCGAATTAATGTCTAATGCATAAACTTTATTCGCATATCTTGATGCTTCTAATGCCTGGATTCCCGAGCCTGTTCCAATGTCCAGAACCAAGCCATGCGCATAATTCTTGATTTCTTCCCTTAAGAGAAAACTATCCTCTTGGGGCTGGTAAATATCGCTCATAAAGAAACAAACACATAAATTAACTAAATATTTTTCTGTTTGAATTTAACTACTTCCAATAAATTAAAAAGATTAATATAACCTGCAATATAAAAACAGAACATGAGCCCATTTTCAAAGGATAAGGCGCTTGGGGACTGTACGCCGGAGAAGGCATTCTGGAGCACTCACGGCGTTATTGTCAGGAACATTTATGAGATGGAAAAATTTCTTGAGTTCGCTGATGAATGGACCTTCAGGTATCACATAAATCTAGATAACAACAAGAATGATTTTGCAGACTGGATAAGGGATGTATTGGAGGATTCTGACTTGGCCAACAAGCTGGAAGGCGTCATGGAAAAGGAGAAATACCTTAAGATTGTTAAGGAAAGGATAAAGGAACTTGAAACTCATTAATACAGAATCCCTATAACAATTGAAATTATCTGCTGAAATCTGACTTTTAAAGGATCTGCCTCAGGATTATTATCGCCTTTTGTCAAATAATACAATCCATCTGCATCTACATTTATATCTACAACTCTGTGAACAACATTGTATTCCGTTAAATTTGTTTTGAAGACGATTATATCGCCTATCTGAATGTCTTTTTCAGATTGCGGCTTGACAGTTAAGATAGTGGTTCCATTATCCAAGAGAGGGTCCATGGAATTGCTTTCTATCATGTATCCCCAGTAGACATTTTTCACATTGAGCACAACATTATTCTCATTTACCTGGATTTGCGCCTGCTGTACCCTCTCTCTGGGGTTTGGAAGCTCCTGGGCAGGTTTTTCTGGAGTTTCCTCAACAAACTCGCTTCTCGGCTTCTTTTTTTCAATTTCAGAAGCCAAAGATTGCAGCTCTCCCTGCAGCGAATCTGCCTCTTTCTTCCATTCTATCCCTTCCATCAGTATTCCCTGCTGCATCTCCTCTCTGTCAACCAGTGTTTCCTGCAAGTCAACATAGGCATTTAAGTCCTCATTATCTTTGCCAGAAATTCTGTCCGCAATTGAACAGGATGTAAAGAGGATTAATGCAATTAATATTGCAAAAACGTATGTTTTTTTCATTTTCCCTTCACTTTTTTGTACTGTTCCAGAATCTCTCGCTCTTTTTTCACCATATTTTTCCTCAAGTATCGTATCATTATGTTGAAGGCATTTGCAAGATTGTTGATTTCATCGTAGGAGTTAATCTTCACGCCCTGCTCAAAGTTTCCCTTGATTACCTCATTTGCCGATTCTATGAGTCTGTCAACGGGCTCTGTTAGCTTTTTTGAGACCCAGAAGGTGATGCCAAATGACACTAGAAGAACTGCAATTGTTGTGATAATTATGATTTGTGCAATATCTGTTTTTTGGGAAAAGAACTGCGACTGCCTGAATTCCGCTTCTGGCACTTCTATTCCCATAACCCCAATGACTTCTCCCATATAATTTTTAATTGGAACAAAGGCTGCTTTGCCCCAATTATTCACTGCCCAAACCCTCCCAAGATACGTTTCTCCGTTGACAAGGGTTTTATTATAAACAGGCTCGAATAGTAAAGTTCCCACATAGCGATTCCCCCTCTTTGTCGAGAGAGTTGTGGATACTCTTACATCTTCCTGAAAAATGGAAATATCTGCCCCAAGAATTTTCTTTATTTCGTCAGGAATCCTGTAATCTCGGTTTAGCAAATCAGCGACAACTATGACGGCTATAACCTTCCTGTCCTTCACAATGGGAACTGCCGCAATAATTGCCATTCCATTGCTTTCGTAGGGATTTCCGTCGTCGGTTTTTTGATAGAGAGTAGGTATTCTTCTTGTTCTTGCTGAGAGAAGGAGGCTCTCGCCTTCTATTGCCAGCTCCGCGCTCGGGATAATTTCAGTTGAGGCTATTGGTATGCGTCTAAGGGCAGCATACCTTGTCAGCCCACCGAGTGCAAAGTCATCCCCAGTTACATTGCTGTTAATCCGTGCCAGTGCCAGCCCGTTAGGATCTATCAAAGTTGCGATATCTATGCCCTCTGATTTGGCGAACTGAACCATCTGGTCTTTCAACGCGGAAGTATCTCCATTGGCAACATTCTCTGCGAATTGAGAATTCTCTGAAAGCATTATTCCTAATTTCAAAATCCTGTCCAGATGTGAGTTGTAGATTACCTCACTGCCATGTGCATAGTTCAACAAATTCTGTTCCAGGACGCTTTCTATGCGGGAATTGACTGAATTAATTGTTAAAAATGATAATATTGCAAGGGGCATTAATATTGAGATAAAAATCAGAAGAAAAATGACTGTTCTGAAGCTGTTGATTTTCATCATTTAAATTATGGAGAAGTACATATTTAAATGTTGCTTAAGGACGAACAACGCCTATTGAATCGTCACCTAATTCACCATTCTCAAATAGGCACAAGATTTATATATATTAATTCTCGACTCGCAATGGGGCAAACGACATGGAAGATATAGCAGATGTATTGGAAGATTCCGCGGTGTGTCGAGATTTAGTTGCACGAGCGCTAGAGACAAATATACTTCGGCAACGGGCAGATTCGGAGTCAAGGACTGCATTAAGGTATTTGCACAAGGTAATAGAAAGTGAGCGGAAAGGCCGAACAGAAGAATATATGCTGGAGGCTTACGTGGATGAATTTAACCTAGCCATCGAGTTAGGACTGTTGGAAAAAGGTCCAGAAGCTAGACGCGCCGATAGGGTTGTGCACTATATTTCATCTACCCCGTACGGACAAGATGTCTATATTGATCTTGAAGGACGGGGATACGTGTTCGATGCGTTTGAGGAGAGCTTTCGTAAATATCTAGATAGCCAGAAAACGCCGCAAACCTAAATCTTTATAAACAGACATATTATTCCATAAACAGCCCGAAGGACTACTTTTAGAGTAGTAGGGCGAGATGATTGTCATGAACAAAGAAAGTTTTGCTAAAGCATTAACAGAAGCTAAATCTAATTCAAAGGAACGAAAGTTTAAGCAGGGAATTGATTTAATAGTTAATTTAAAAGGGCTCAATCCAAAGAAAACAGAGGAGCAGGTAGATTTCTTCGCGACAATACCCCTAGACCTTGGAAAAAAGCAGAGCATCTGCGCACTTGTCGGCCCTGAGCTTTTTGAAGAAGCAAAAAAAGTCTGCGATGAGGTAATTGTCCAGGATGATTTTATTAAATTTGCAAAAGACAAGAAGGCGACAAAGATACTGGCAAGAAAGCATGATTTCTTTATTGCGCAGGCAAACATTATGCCGCAGATTGCCTCGGCTTTTGGACGAGCCCTCGGTCCAAAGGGAAAGATGCCAAATCCAAAGGCAGGATGCATTGTTCCCCCAAAGAGCAATTTAAAGCCATTATGCGACAAGCTTCAAAAGACATTAAGGATAAGCTCAAAACTGCAGCCAATAATCCAGACTTCAGTGGGAAATGAAAAAATGGATGAGGGTGAGGTTATTGAGAATGCCTTTTCGCTTTATGACCAGATAATACATCACCTACCTGAAGAGGAAAACAATGTCAAGTCTGTCCTAATCAAGCTGACAATGGGCAAGCCCGCAAAGGTGAAAGCATGAAATTCGAGGCTCATGTTGCTCAATACAAGAAAGACAGCGTAGTTAGATTCAGCACGCTGATGAAGGAATACAAAATCATTGGCGTTGTTAACATGGAGAATCTTCCCACGCCCCAGCTCCAGCAAATAAGGGCTCAGCTTAGAAAAGATGCGCTGCTGCTGATGGGAAAGAGAAAGCTTATAGAGCTTGCCATTGACGAGGTTAAGGGCTCAAGAAAAGACATAGAACAGCTAAAAAATTATCTTGGAGGAATGCCTGCATTGCTCTTTACGAATCAGGACCCTTTCAAAATTGCAAGTTTGCTTAGGAAAAGCAAGTCAAATGCCCCTGCAAAGCCAGGGCAGACTGCTCCAAGGGATTTGATTATTCCAGCAGGGCCAACACCATTTTCGCCAGGACCTATAATCAGCGAATTATCCCAGGCAGGAATTAAAACAGGCATTGAAGGAGGAAAGGTTTCTGTCAAGGCAGATGTTGTACTGGTTAAAGAAGGCGATAAGGTATCACAACAGACAGCTGGCATTCTAGCCAAATTTGGCGTGGAGCCAATGGAAATAGGCATTGACCTAGTTGCTGTTTATGAAGACGGCGTTATATACAAAAAAGATGTATTGTCAATTGATGAGGCCCAATTTGTGGAAAATTTAAAAGTAGCAACAACTTCCGCATTAAATCTGGCGCTAAATATCGCGTATGTCACAAAAGATACTGTTGATAAATTGATTGCAAAGGCATTCAACGAGGCAAAAGCGCTGTCGCTCAAGGCGGAGTTTTTGACGAGCGACACTGTGAAGGAATTGATTGCAAAGGCCGTCATAAGCGGTAATGCTCTCGATAAAAAAATCAAATGATTGTGGAGGTAGAAAGTATGGAATACGTATATGCTGCTTTACTGCTGCATAAAGCTGGACACCCGGTTAACGAAGCAAGTATGACCAAGGTGCTTGATGCTGCAAATGTGAAAGTCGACTCTGCAAAAGTCAAGGCATTAGTGAATGCTTTGGGTGGAGTGGACATTGAAAAAGTCATAAAAGAAGCCGGCACACTGCCTATTGCCGCAGCTGCGCCTTCTGCCCCTAAACATGAGGAAAAGAAGGAAGAGAAGAAAAAGGAAGACGAAAAGAAGACTGAGGAAGCGGCTGCTGCCGGACTTGGAGCGCTATTCGGTTAAACATGGATGAGCCTTGCTTGCGGGGCTCATTTTTACAAGAGGAACACAAGCATACATGTCAATAGATGGAGAGAAACACAAGCAGATAACAACGCTTAGAGAAGAGCTTTATAGTTTGAAGAAGCAGCTTCAAGACCTATTTATAGAAAAGAATTCTCTGAATGAGCAGCTTAATCAGCTGCACAAGGAAATTGTAGGCAGGATTTCTAAAATTAGTGCATTAAAAATGCAGCGGGATGTTCTTACGAGTCAGGTTAAAGAGAAAAAACAGGAGAAAATAAAGTTCCTTGAAGACTTGAAATCAAAATCTTCTGAGCTTGAGACCGCAAGAAATGAGAATCGAAAATTCATTGCTGAGCACAAAATCCAGGGCAATCCTTCTGCATTGAAAAGGGACATAATGCACATTGAAAACAAGATAGAGACAGAGGTTATGCCCTTTGAGAGGGAAGAGAAGCTGATGAAGGAATTGAAGCAGAAGAAAAAGATGTTCGCTGGCATGAAGGAGTATGTTGAGCACATGGAGAAGGAGTCGTCTGCTTTCAGGGAGATAAACGAAATTAAACATCAAATTGGGTCCATGAGAAATGCGATTCAAAAAACAGCATCGGAGAGCCAAGTATTCCATGAGCAGCTTGTTTCCATAAGCAAGGAGATTGATGAGTTTAAAACAAAGGAAAATGAATTGTTCGGGAAATTTGATGAATTGAAAGAACAGATAAAGCCGCTGAAAAAGAGTTTCAGGGAAAAACTTGAAGAATTCAATAAGCTGAGGAATGAAATCAGGCAGGAAAAGCAGAAGAGAAAGGATGAGAAAAAGCAGAAGGAGAGGGATATCCTGCACGAAAAGGAGCTTGCTGTTGAAGACAAACTGAAAAGGGGCAAGAAGCTGACAACTGCCGATTTATTGGTTTTCCAGAGAGAGGGAAAGGACGATTTCTTTGATAAAGTTAAGAGAAAATAGAGATTCGAAATAAAAAAATAATTAATAAAAACCACTCAGTCGGCGTGGAGCCTCAATGAGTATGCTTCGATATGCTGCAATAGCCCCCGCGGCGTGTCAGAAATGCAAAGCATTTCTGAGCATGCTCAGAAACCTTGGATTTCTGACAATTGAGCGGCTAATTTTAAAAAGAATTAATTACCTAGTCTACTTCTTAATCTCACTATATCTGCATTTCCCGCAGGTTAATCGGTTGGAATGCTGCGCAAGAAAAAATCCCTCTCCGCATTTTGGGCAGAATTTGTTTTTTCTTTTTATGCCAGAAGATAAATCATAAACCTTTGAAACAGCATAGCCCTTTTTTTTGCCTTTTGCCATTATTTCTTCTCCTCTGCTTTCTTCTTTTCCCTTGGTTTTCCTTTATTTATGAAAATAGCAAGCTCGTTCTTCAGCAAATCTTCTTTAGTTTTGTATATGTTTGCAGTGAACTTTGCTGACCTTGCCCCGAAATTCGTGTAAATTCTCCTTATTATTACTGTGTCTTCTGAAACCTTCAATGCAGCGGCAAGTGATTTCAGCAGGTCTGTTCTTTTGGGCGTTGCGCCGTCAAAATACACCTCTGCCTCAAGCTCTGTCCTTGACAAAAGGGGTCTTTCTATTTTTTTTATGACTTTTATGTTCATTTCACTTACCTTATTTTTACAGCGTACTCGCCATTATGTTCCATAAGCAGGTGCTTCGCGACAGATGACTTGGTTGCATCTATTATATTAATTCTTCCCTGCCAGACTGTAGCAAACTGGTTTCCTTTGCAGACAGGACATTCGTCTTTTGTTACAAAGAGCTTGCATTTCTTGCAGATTTTTTTCTTCATTTTTTGGCCTCTTTTTTAGCTGCAGGTTTTTTTTCCTCTTCTGTAGTCCATTCAGGCTTGCCCAGGCCCTGCTGTCTCATAGTCAAGCCGAGCTTTGGATTTGTGATATCCTTATAACTCACGGCAACTATTCTTGCCATGCACTTATCCCCAACCTTAAGACTTCTCTTGCTATCTTTGCCTACAAGAACCTTATCTTTGCTGAACGAAACAAAATCATCCATAGTCTGGCTTATATGTATCATGCCCTCAACAGGCCCTGCTGTCATAAATGCGCCGAATTCCGCTATGTCCCTTATACGCCCCACAAGAACCTCCTGCAATTCGGGCTTGAAAGTCAGCAGCTCAAACTCTGTCTCGTAGAATGCCGCGCCGTCGCCTGCTATTATCCTACCCTCGCCTATCTTGAGTATTTTGGGAACAGCTATTGCTATGCCGAAATCCTTTGATATGAACCCCTCGTATTTCTTGGTGAGGCGCTGAATTACACCTTCCTCCACAGAAAGATTAAACAAGTTGGGAGGCACTCTGATGTGGTCTTTTAGTGTGGCTTTGTAAAACATTTTTATTGCACCAAAATCAAATATTTTTTTTGTCTTAATGTGATTAACGGTATCTGCTTGGCCCGCAGACTTCGCTTCAAAGCCATATCCTGCGTTGCCACGATAGACTGGCCCAAATTGGCATAGCCGAGAATGGCCATATCCACCGTTTTATCCTTAAGGGCACTCTTAAGTATATTTAAGCCTTTTGTTTTTAGTATGTCCATCGTCAGTTTAACTTCCTTTTTCAATCCTTTCTTTGCCAGGTTATCCAGCTCTTCAAGGGTTTTGTCAAAAATGGAAAGCGTGTAATTAAAATGACATATCCTGTCAATTTCCGAGAAGACATCTACCCTGTATTTTGCAGGGATTAAGATGAAGTCTGTGTCCAAGATTATTGTTTTCATAAGAGAAGATTGAAAGGGGTGTTTATAATTTTTATTAAAAATCCCTCTCAATCGGCGAGGCCTATTGCTGCAATAGCCCCCGCGGCGATTGAACAGTATTTTTTAATTATTTTATAATCTAATTAAAAAATACATTTATGTCCAATACAAAACATTTATATTAATTTAATAATTTCTTGAAAACATGAACATTACAAAAATCACAAATGAATACATTGACAACCATCCCAGCACTAGAGACTGCATCCGGAAGGGATTAATCAATTATTCTGCGCTTGCAAGAAGCATAATCAAAGAGGTAAAGCTGAAGAAAGATAATTTTGATGCAATAGTGATTGCCTGCAGGCGTTATGCTGAGAAAGCCGGCAAGACAGAGGCCCAGGAAGAGCAGATTATGAGGGTTTTAAGCTCAAGCAAGCTTGAGGTTAAGACGAAGATTGCAGTAGCAATTTTGAGCAAGTCTGCAAACCCTGAAAATTTGCTGAAATTGGAGCGGGAGGCAAAAAAGAGCGCTGAAAACTTCCATTTGATTGAGGGCACAAAGAGCATAACCGTCCTATTGCCGCAGGAATTTCTGGAAAAGGCAAAAAAACTTTTCACTCATTCAATCATAAACATACACACAAATTTAGTGGAAGTAATTGTGAAAAGCCCTGAGGAGATTGAGTTCACACGCGGTTTTACTGCTTATTTATGCAGCCTGCTGAATGAAAACAACATAAACATCATTGAATTGTCAAGCTGCTGGACTGACACACTGATTGTAATCGAAGAGAAAGATTTGAGTAGTGCTTTAAAGGTTTTGAGTAGATAATCACTCCAATGGCTTTCCGTCCAAAAGCAGGTAAAGAACTGCAATCGCTGTGTATAACCTGTTCTCTGCTTCATCCAGAATGCCGTCATAGACTGTAATGCCATCGATATGCTGATGGAGAACCTCTTCAGTGATTTCCTGCCCCCTATACATTGGCATGCAGTTTAAGGCTAATACATCGGGACGCGCCAATTTCAGCAGAGGCAGATTTAGTTGATATGGTGCAAGGTCCCTTTTTCTTTGCTCTGCAGACACCTTTCCCATAGATACAAATGTGTCAGTGATTACAACATCCGCATCCCTTACAGCCTCTGCAGGGTCGTGAATGAGCCGCACGGTATCATACTTTTTCACTAAGTCGAGATTGGGCTGATATTCTTCAGCTTCGGGAACGGCAATTACATAGTCCATGCCAAGTTTGCCAGCCAAAGAAATCCATGAATTGCATACATTAGTCCCGTCGCCAATCCAAGCTATTTTCAAACCATCCAGGCTGTCCTTTTTTTCGTAAATTGTCAGCAAATCTGCCAGCACCTGGCAGGGGTGCTCATCATCAGATAAGGCATTTATTACAGGCACTTTCGCATGAAGCGCCAGCTCTTCCAATGTCTTGTGGGCAAAAACTCTTGCAATTATGCACGGGTGATACCTGGACCACACATTAGCAGAGTCCTGAATGGGTTCCCTCTCCCCCAATCGCTCTCCCGGATTTAGCGGTTCATATGCGTTGCCACCCAGCAGGGCTATTGCCTGCGCAAAAGAGCCACGTGTTCTGCTGGAAGGTTTCTCATATACGCAGGGCACTGCCATCTCCTTCAATACTCTTTGATAATCTCCTGCCTTTTCTAAAATAATTTTTTTAAATATGACAGCTGTATCTAAGATTTCAAATATTTCTTCCCTAGTCAAATCCTCGATGGAGAGCAAATTCCGTCCTTTAAGTGTTGAAGTCATTTTTATCAGCGAAATAGAAAAAGGAACGGGTATTAATTTATAAACTTAATGACTGAAAAATGACAAAAACTGACAAAAATGTCTAAAATAAGACACTATACTTTGCACAATTCCGCCGCGCCCAATATGGCTGCCTTTGTTCCCAGTTTGTTTTTCACAATTGGGGGAACTCCGACAAAAGAATATTTCTCTGTAGTCTCCTTCATCTTGTCCTTAAAGAATGTGTAGGCGTTTGATATTTTTCCTCCAAGGATTATTACATCAGGGTCAAGCGCTTCTGCAATATTCGCCAGTCCTATTCCAAGATAGAAGCCATAGTCTTCCCATACTTTTTTTGCATCCGCATTGCCCTTTTTTGCCTGGATATAAATCTCTTTCGGGCTTATTACGCTTATTTTCCTTGCCAGCCTCATAACACCCCTCGAACCGCAGTATTCCTCGAAACAACCCAAGCTCCCGCATTTGCAAGGCCAGCCGTTATAATCAATTGTCATGTGCCCGAATTCCCCTGCATTGCTTCTTCCCTCATAGATTTTTTTGTTGAGAATTATGCCGCTGCCTATTCCTGTGCCAAATGTTATTCCAACCACGTTCTTGTAATCCTTGCCCGCACCATATACAGCCTCACCAAGAGCGAAGCAGTTTGCATCATTGTTTATAAAAACTGGAAGCAATAATTTGTTTTCAATAAAATCCCTTATCTGGAAATTTTTAATAGGAAGATTCGGAGAAGTTAGGCAGATTCCTTTTTTAATGTCGAGCGCCCCTGGAAATCCGAGCCCTATTGCAACAGTATCCTTAGTTTTCAGATTCTTTATTGCTTTTAGAAGATTTTCCAAAAAAATATGCCTGCCTTTATGGGCTTCAGAAGGAATAGCGTATTCCCTTAGAATTTTCCCTCGTGAAACTAGGCCAGCATCTATATTTGTGCCCCCTACATCAACACCGATTACTGTCATTTTGCTAATTCTTTTTTCAGATTTTCAATCAAATCAACTTCAACAGGATCAACACCGTATTCCTCTGCCAGGTAATAGCCTGCCAAATCGCCGAGATACATTGTATAGCATAATTTTTCCAAAAGGGATTTGCCTTTTGATTTAATTTCAATGCATTCATAGCCTTTTTTCTCAAGCAGGCTCTTTATTATTTTCATTCTCTTGATTATTCGCTTGTTATCCTTGTCATCCTCCAGAAAAACTGTGATGAAGTTGCCTAGTTTTGATTCAAAGCCCTCCAGTTCGTTATGGTTCATTTCTGAAAAGGTATGGCTAAACGCATGAATCTTTGAATTTTCATTGAATTGTGTTTTCCACCTGTAAGCTATGACACTCAATCTTTCAGAAGAATAGACTAATGGAACTTTTCCCTTTAATTTCTTGGCAAGCCTTTGCGCTTCTTCCTCAATTTTTGATTTTTTAAGCAATGAAACGGCTGATTTTATTTCTTTTTGAGGATTGGAAATAACTTTCTGCTCGGCAAGAACCCTCAACAATGAAAAAAAAAGATAGCCAACAGCAGCCCTCGGTGGCAGCCCTCCGGGAATAAGAATAAAGGGAAAATTGTACTTCTTACATAAATCATGAAGCCTGCCTCCTGATGTTATTGCCAGAACGGATGCCTTTTTCCTTCTTGCATCCTCAAAAGCAGCAAGCGTCTCTTCAGTGTTGCCGGAATAAGAAATCACTACAACGAGCCAGTTTTTATCAACTATTTTTGGCAGTTCATAGTCCCTGTTTGCAAGAACAATTCGCGAGGAAACGTAGCTTTTCAGAAGATAACCCGGCAGACCTGAGCCGCCCATTCCTGTGACAACGATGTTTGTAAACGGCTTAAGCTCTATGCCTGTCCCAAGGGCGTATCCCTCCTCTATCTGTCTTGGAAAGCTCCTTATCAAATCAAGCATGTTAGGCATAAATGAGCTTTATACGAGGGTGTTTTAATATTTTTTGCCTGCCAATCTTTTAAGAACATCCTCGCTTTCCAGTTCTCGGATTGCATCCGTGGCAATCCATTTTGCGCTTGTTGAATCTAATTGCAGGATTTCCTCGGCTGTTTTAAGCGCCTTCCTGTTTAAATTCACATTTCGTTTCCCAATCTGCCTTAATGCCCAGTTTACTGCTTTTCTTACATAATTTCTCTCGTCTCTTGATTCTCGCTTTATTATGGGCAATAATCTTATGAAAGCAAAATCCTTTGCTTTTTTGCTCTTAGAAGCCATGCTTGCCATCAATGCAAATCCCGCTCTTTTCACGAACTCCTTGTCTTTTGAGCTCCACTCGATTGCCTTTTTATATGCAAGCTTAGAATGGGAAAATAAATTCATGCAGCACTGGTCGCATAAATCCCATGAATTGAAATCTTTAACCCATGCTTCCATCTGTTTTTCGCTAACCAGCCCGGGTTCGTCAATCATGCTTGCAAGGATTCTTGCCTCGTGATAGCCTGTATCCCACAGCTTGAGGGCAAGATTGTGTTTTTTTCCAATCTGCGCCGCAAGTTTTCTGAGTTCTGCAACTGATATTCCAAAGGCTTTTTGCGTGTTGATGCCAAATCGAGCCATTCCTTCCTTATTTTTCTCATTGGACAAGGATTTTAATTTCTTGAGAATATAATATACATCCATTATTACTCGAGATTTTGTAGGATTTATAAATTGTGCGTTAGATTTAAATATTCAATTGGCATATATTCCGCAGAGTGGTATTATGAAAAACGTCCTGATGATAATCGCTCCCGTGAATTTCCGTGATGAGGAGCTGTTGGAGCCTAAAAAAATTCTTGAAGATTCAGGTGCAAAAGTGACAGTGGCATCAAAAGGAACTGCTCTAGCAAAAGGCTCCCGCGGGGCAAGCGTGAAAGTCGACATATCAATTTCTCAAGTTAATGTGGCGAATTACGACGCTGTTGTTTTTGTGGGTGGAAGCGGAGCAACAGTTTACCTTAATGATGTGACTGCACATTCAATAGCCAAACAGACTTTGGCGCAGGGAAAAATACTTGCAGCAATCTGCATGGCTCCATCAATTATAGCAAATGCCGGTTTGTTGAAGGGAAAAAAAGCAACTGCATTTCCTTCCGAAAGTAGCAACCTGACTAGCAAGGGCGCAATAGTAGAGGATAAGAATGTAGTCCAGGAAGGAAAAATAATAACAGGAAAAGGACCGCAGGCAGCAAAAGAGTTCGGGGAAAAAATAAGGGATAGTTTGAAATAAAAATTGAAGAAATCTAACTACTCATCTTCTATAAATTTCCAGGTATCGCATTGTGGCTTTTTTATCGGGTAGGGGCATTCTGCAGCCGAACTCACAGTCGCCTCCGCCAATATCCAATCCCTCTTTTTTTAATCTTTCAACGTAGTTCACCATTGCCCTGGTGTCATTAGGATTTGCGGCACAAGCATATGAACTCCGCCAGCATTCGCCCGATGCAAATTTCTCCAACAACGACACAACCTCCCTCGGGGTTGAATCAGTAGCTTCTATAACATCATCTGATAATTCTCGATATTTCATATAGTTAGGAAAATTATTATATTTATAAAAGTTGCTGCAAATTCATGGCCCCCGCGGCCTGGAGCGGCAATTTTTAATATTTATTTACTCAATATTCCCAAATTCAATTTCTTAAACAATAATCTTTTTAAACCATCTTCTTATCCACAAGCGTATGGGATTATACCAGCATCTAAAAACAACTTTTGAAAAACAGCCTAAAGACATTCTTGTAATGCACCGCTCAAGGCTGATTGCATGGCGAAAAGAACCTGTCACAATCAGGATAGAAAAGCCCACAAAGCTGAATCGGGCCAGGGCTCTCGGATATAAGGCAAAGCCTGGCTTCATCATTGTAAGACAGCGCGTTCTGCGAGGGGGAAGGATGAGGCCACGAATTCGGGCAGGAAGAAGAAGCAAGCACATGAGGCACAAGAAAATACTTTCCATGAGCTATCAGACAGTCGCAGAGCAGAGGGCTGCCAGCAAATATCCCAACATGGAGGTTCTTAATTCGTATTTTGTCGGCAAGGACGGAGAGAGCTTTTGGTATGAAATTATCATGCTCGACAAATCGCATCCTGCTGTTTTCAAGGATCCACATTATTCCTGGGTTGCAAGCCCTGCAAACAGGGGAAGGGTTTTCCGAGGATTGACTTCTTCCGCAAGAAAAAGCAGGGGATTAAGGAATAAGGGATTCGGTGCGGAGAAGGTAAGATAATTCTTAATTCTTTTTGTCTGTACTCTCAATCATAAAATTTAATACCTAATGAAACTTTCACATTCTTATGGACAAAGAAACACTTCTTTTTGAGAAACTTCCCTCGGGCGCTCTTAGGTGCAACACCTGCCAGAGAACATGCATCTTGAATGAGGGTCAGTGGGGCTATTGCAAAACTCGGATTAATAAAAATGGAAAGATATATTCCACAATTTATGGCAGCATCTCTTCTGTTTTTCCAGATCCGATAGAAAAAAAGCCAGTGTTTCATTTCAAGCCGAATTCAAGAATTATGTCTTTTGGAACACTAGGCTGCAATTTTCGCTGCAAGTTCTGCCAGAACTGGGATATATCCTATGCGACAGGACAGGATTTGCGCAAGGCTCAGGAGATAATGCCTGAAAAAGCAGTTGAGATGACCAAGAAGCTTAAGTGTGAGGGGGTTGCATGGACCTATAACGAGCCGTCGATATGGTTGGAATACACACTGGATACTGCAAAATTAGCAAAAAAAGAAAACATCTACACGTGCTATGTCACAAACGGCTTTGCAACAAAAGAGCACATTGATTTAATCGCTCCTTATCTTGATATTTACCGTGTTGATTTGAAAAGCTTCGACAAAAAATTCTACAGGGAATTAATCAACGTAGTTAAATTCGAGGGGGTTTATGAAAATACAAAATATGTGAAGGATAAATATCCAGAAATCCACATTGAATGCGTGACAAATGTAATCCCGAGCTGGAATGATTCTGAAGAAAATTTGAAGAAAATTGCGGAATGGATTGTCAAGAATCTTGGCAAAAAAACACCATGGCATGTTTCAAGATTCCATCCTGATGCCCAGCTTCTCGATGTTCCTGAAACACCATTGGAAACGTTGTCAAAAGCAAAGGAAATTGGAGAAAAAGCTGGGCTTGAATTCGTATACATCGGAAATGCACCTGCAATTGAAGATGGTGAGAATACATACTGCCCAAACTGCAAGAAACTGGTGATTGAAAGAAGTTTCTATTCAACGAAGGTTATTTCATTGAAAGAGGGAAAGTGCGGATTCTGTGGAGAAGATTTGAATATAAGAGTTTGAAATTTAATTAATATACATTTTCCCATATTTCTATTTTAGTATATTCTTTTATATATTAATATATCTTTTTGTATATTCAAGGATTAAAAGACTAAATTTGTAATTACTTAACAATAGTGAAAATTCGAAAGATTTAAATATATGATAGTACATTATAAATCACTATAAAGCCATAGCCTACCGGGGGGGAATCAAGCACCTCCTCTAATATTTCACCTTCATTCTACCCCGGTCGATGGCTTTAAAAAACGAGGTTAGACAATGCAAAAAAGACAAAACAGTGAACCATCTTTAAGAAGGAGATTTGGCAGAGCTTTACTTAGGCCTCGAATCCTTGTGCCTTCAATCCTTGCACTAAGTGCTGTTGCCCTCACGCACCAGCCTACTAGAAATGCAATAGATTATGTATTGCCTGATGGAATTGAAAATGCAGTGGAATATGTTATACCAAAACCTGCTGATAACACGGTGAATTACGTTACTGTGGAAAAATGCGAGCCTCAAATGAATGCCATGTCTGCAAATGCTTATAATCTCAGTGATAAAGACAAAGCGGCTTTGCTTGTGACAGCATACCACGAAGCAGGCTATGATGACAATCTTAATGAGGCAAAACCTTATGCAATATTAGGCCCTATGTTCACAATACTCAATCGCAGGGATTCTCCGGAATGCTGGGGAGATAACGGCTCCACAGCCTATGAGCAAGCATTGGCTCCAGGACAGTTTTCAGCAAGCGAGGCAGACTACGCAGCAGAGCAGTATAATATATTGAGGAATTATGAAGGCGGAGAATTTGATACTTCAGCTATGACAGATCAGGATCTTGTGGCTAGGATTAATAGGTACATAGATGAAATCATATCCGGCGCCATTCCTGACCCAACAGATGGCTCCACTTTCTATAGAAGGGATGACAGATTTTTTTATGAGAACAACATTCCAATACCATTCGGGGAAGGAACAAGGGCTTGTGGTGGATGCCTCGAAGAAACAGTACAATTAGGAGACCACATCTTTTTCCGCACCAATCCTGCTGCATGCGATTAGTAATTCTTATGCCAAAATTGCAATAAACTTATATAATTAAAGAGTATTAGTGCTTTTAAAGGGGTGTATTTTTATGGTAAACTATGAAGTTGCGTTCAAGAAGCCGTTTACAGATGTTTCTAAATTGATTATTGGGATTTTATTGAGCGTTGTGCCGATAGTACAGTGGATTGCATTCGGATTTATTCTGGAATGCTCTGGCGTCGGCAAGGCAAAGGAATCAAAGGATATGCCAGAATGGGACAACTGGGGAAAGCTCTTTAGCAATGGTTTGTTGGCAACGACCATACAAGTAATTTATTTCATTCCTGCAATAGTAGTTATAGTAATAGGTGCAGGAACAATGATTATCGGAATGCTAAGCGTTCTATTTGGAGCTGTTCCTTCCCAGATGATGCAAGGCTTAATGGCAAATGATCCCGCTGCCCAGGCTGCATTCGCTGATTTCGCTCGAAATAATTGGCAGGCATTGATGCCTTGGATTCTGACTTTTCTGCCCTTTCTTATAGTGGGATTAATACTTGCATTAATAGCATCTTACATATCGCCAATCGCTGTATTGAATTTCTTCAAATCCGGAAAATTCAGCGATGGCTTTGCATTGGGAGCGATATCCAAAAAGGCGTTCACAAGCAACTATTTTGCTGTCTGGCTTGTTGTCATGGTGATTGCGCTTGTTGCTTCGATGATATTGGGATGGATTCCGTGGATAGGCAGGGCAATAATCTATTTCACTGTGGGGGTTTTCTCCTACACTATGTACGGGCAGGTTTATAAGATGAAGTAGTTTTTTATTTTTCGTGGCATCTATCCTCAACACAGTTCATAGATTCTGAAAAACAGAATAGCAAATATATTTATAAGCAAATCCAAGCTCTCTGAGTAATAAAATAGCGCAATACGGGTTATGCAGGTGCAATATGCGACAATTCAATAAAACACGCAATTTTGGCAAAAGGGAGTCTAACCGCCCCGAAAGAAGAGAGTCTGATGGTCCCAAGAGAAGAAGTTTTGGCAGATCTGAAGGCAGAACTTTTGATAGATCGAATAGATCTGAAGGAAGATTCGGTAGGCGAGATTCGGATAGGCCTAGAAATAGAAGTTCAGGGCTTGAATTGCATAAAGTTGTCTGCGATAAATGCGGGGTGACCTGCGAAGTTCCATTCAAACCAACTAACAACAGGCCTGTTTATTGCCGAGAGTGCTTCAAAAAAAAAGACTCTGAGCAAAGCAACAAGTTTGAGTCGAGAGAAAAGTCTAATGATCGCTTTGAATCTAAGTCTAATCCCTCTGCGGAGGAATTAGAAAAGATAAATAGGAAGCTCGATAAGATAATTATAGCTTTAAATATCAAATAGGTGATGAATAATGGCAGCAACACCAAAAGGACCGCAAAAAGTAAGGATTGACTATAATATCGACAAGCCAACACACGATGAGTTTGTCAGAGAGTGCAGCAAGCACGGATTCACTCCAGGAATCATTACTGAGAGGCTCATGAAAAAATATATCGAACAAGCCGGAAAGATATAAATCCGGGAGTTTGTTAATATTTTTTTATATAAAGCAATATAAATAACGCTCTTTTTCTCTTAGAATATGCCCAATCAGGATATCATTTTAGTGATTGGAGAGCTGTTTTTCGATCATCCACTCTCTGGACCCGGCCTACTTAAGAGGCTTCTAGAGAAATACGGCTATTCTGTCGGCATCATTGAAGAGCCACAGTGCGCTAAAGATGTTGCCGTCTATGGCAAGCCAAACCTGTTTTTTGGCATCACTTCAGGCGCAATCGATTCAATGGTGAGAAATTACACTCCTCTGAAAAAATCAAGGGCTCTTGACGAGCACAGCGATTATGATGAGAACGTCAAGGACCGGGCAGTCATTATCTATAGCAATTGGGTGAAGCAGTTTTTCAAAGGCACGCCAATCATTCTTGGAGGGACAGAGGCCGCACTAAGAAGGTTTTCCCATTACGACTATTGGGATAATGCCGTGAGAAAATCAATTCTTTTTGATGCCAAGGCAGACCTTTTGGTTTATGGCAATGGAGAAAAGCAGATTCTTGAGATTGCAAGTAGAATAAAAAATAATCTCGGCTTATCAAGCATTCCCGGAACTTGCGAGATAGCCAAAGAGCCTCCAGAAAAAGCAGTCTTATTGCCTGGTCACGAAGAGGTCGTAAAGGACAAAGAAGCGTTCATTAAGATGCACAACCTGATAAATAATTCAGGCTTTCTTGCTCAAAAAGTAGACACTCGCTACTGCGTCCAGCACCCAGTCCCGGAGTACACGAGCGCAGACCTTGACGAATATTACGAGCTTCCTTTCACACGGCAAATGCCTAAAAAGCTCAGAGGATTTGAATTTTCTATAGTAAGTCACCGAGGATGCATCGGCAACTGCAGCTTCTGCTCGCTTAAGCTCATACAAGGGGAAAAGATAATCTCCCGAAGCGAAGAGAGCATTTTGGGGGAGATAACGCAACTGACAAAAAACCCTCATTTTAAGGGAAACATCGATGATCTTGGGGGTCCGAGCGCTAACATGTACGGAATGGATTGCAATATTAAATGCTCAAAAAAATGCATCGACTGCCCTAAATTAGTAAAGAATCATAAAAGGCTCGTGAATCTTCTAAGAGCGGCAAGAAAGATCAAGGGAGTAAAGCACGTTTACATCAAAAGCGGGATAAGATACGACCTTGCGCCAAAAGAATACGTAAAAGAGCTTATTGATAATGGCCACATCGCAGACAACCTGCGAATCGCTCCAGAACATGTGAGCAAGAAAGTTTTGCGGCTAATGAACAAGGATAGAGGAGATTTAAAAGAGTTCATAAGATTTTTTGAAAGCTTAAAAAGCAAGTGCAGGCTTTCGTATTATTTTATGACTGCACACCCAGGCTCAAGCATGAAAGAAGCATATGAGCTTGCAAAGATGACAAAGGAGCTGAAAGCCGAAGACATACAGATATTCATCCCAACACCGATGACTGACTCAACCTGCATGTACCACACAGAAATAGATCCGACCACAAAAAAGAAAGTTTATGTGCCTTACACTTACAGCGAGAAAAAAGAGCAGAAAAGAGTGCTGTACGAGAAATGAGAATTGGGTGGATTCCCAGGCTAGGCAGGGCAATAGTGTATTTCACTGTTGGAGTCTTTGCCTATACAGTTTACGGTCAGGTTTATAAGATGAAATAATTTTCTATTTTTTTATCGTATTGATATAGCTAGAAAATCAATTTGCCTTGAAGAAGCCTTACTATGATAAGTATTATGGCAATGACCAGCAATATATGGATAAGGCCGCCTCCAACTTTGGCGAGAAATCCCAGCAACCATAGAACCACCACGATGATAACTAATGTCAAAAGTATGTCCACGGTAATGCACCTCCATGCACTAATGTACGGAATTCACTGTCCAATGACCCTGCATCATTCTACAGTTCCTGAACGCAACAGCAATATTACTCGCGATATGTCTGAATCCCCCAAATTAATTTTGTAATGATAACAAAATCTATGATAATCAATTATGTTAATCAGTATTGTTTTAAAAATATATAAATTTTTCTATTCTCAATAGACCATAGTTTAGAAAACCGTTTCCATTCAGCCAGATATCTATAACCCAAAAATGGAACAGCCACCACCGGACACTGAATGTTTTTGTTAAAAACTAGTATTCCAAGGCTGATTATCGCAATAAATATTTATAAAGTAAAAAAGTATTGCCTATTACCTATAGTATGAGGGGTGAAACTATGACAGGATATGTTGGTTCAATTGAAAAACAGACATTAAAAAATAATTATTTCAGGGAGGTTTTATTTACAGGAAAGCACGCCCAGCTTGTAGTTATGTGTCTTCAGGCTGGAGAAGAGATTGGCAATGAAGTTCATGAAAATGTCGACCAATTCTTCAGAATTGAGCAGGGCGAAGCAAAATTTGTCCTTAATGGAAAGGAAGAGCATATTGCAAAAAACGGTGATGCTGTAATAGTTCCAGCAGGCACATATCATAATGTGATTAATGTTTCAAAAGGGCAATTAAAGCTGTACACAATCTATTCGCCACCAAATCACCCTGACGGGACTATTCATAAGACAAAAGCAGATGCTGAAAAGGCTGAAGCAGAGCACCACCATTAAGAAGCATGTTCTTATTGGAATTTTTTGCAGTAAAGCCTCCTTTCGCAAGAATCGCCAGTAATAAAAAGCCCGTATTTAATCTGCTCGTTCTATGAAATTTATATTACTTTCAAAATACCGATAATGCAATGATTTGGTTTCTTCACTTAATTTTTTATCTTCGTCAAGAATCTTAGCTCTATTATTTGCCAATTGTTCTTTTGTATAATCTTGAAATTTTTTTATTGCGTCAATATAATTTTTGTGACCTAATCTCAGATTAACATACCATGGCAATAAAATGCTGTATCTGTAGAGTGCATCCTCCGTTATGTTTTCATATTTTAGTGCGGCTTCTGAGAACTGATTATTGGGAGGTTTTTCTTTCATTAAATTATTATCCCTGCAATATTCATATAAAGGTGTTCCGTATATTGGAACATAAAATGTAGGCCGCACAAGATAAGGCTTAATCCTTGCAATCATCTCTATTGTCTTAGCCATACTAGCCTCACTCTCCCGGGGGATCCCAAACATGAAGAATGCGCTAGGCTTAAGGTCATATTTGTTGCATAAATCAAATGTCTTTATTATATTATCATCACTAAGATTTTTATTCAAGAGGCCATTCCTTAGGTGCTCATCTCCAGTTTCAACACCTAATCTGATTTCATAGCATCCGCTATCCTTTAAGAGTTTAATATTGTCCTCAGTTACGGTATCTGCTCTTGCTTCTATAGTGTATTTAATGGCGTATTTACTATAAATCTCTTCCCGGTACCTCTCAGTAAAACTAGAAAGCCACTGTTTATTTGCCAGAAACATGTCATCATCAAAATGGAATATTTCTATATCAAATTTATCTGCAAGATATTTAAGCTCTGCTATTGCATTATCTACATTCCTAAATCTTGTATAATTTTTTAATCCTTTTATTTTTTTAAAAATCTGATTTATGCAGAATGAACATTGAAATGGGCAACCCCTAGAAATCATAATGCTTAAACGTTTATATCTCTTTAGCAATAAATTTCTTGTGTCCATCACCTCCCAATCATTAAACGGCAATTCATTTAAATCTTCAATTATGTCCATCGTATTATTTTTTATTATATTGCCATTATCCTTAAACCAGAATGAGCCTACATCCAGGTATCCGCTTTTGTTCTCCATCCTTTTCACAAGCTCCAAAAACGGCTTCTCTCCCTCACCTATACAAAAAGCATCAAAATTAGAATTCTGCAAATCATCTGGCTTAATGGTTGCATGAATCCCGCCCAATATTATCGGACAATTATAAGTCTTTTTGATTGCTTTGCATATCTCATTTATTCTCGGGAAATCAAAGCTTGTTCCTGTAAATCCGATTAAGTCAGGATTTATCTTTTGAACTTCTTTTGCTATTATTAGCTTATCATTCGGGAAGGCATATTTGTCATTAATATGAATTAAGAATGTTTCATGCCCTTCTCTTTTTAATACAGCAGAAAGTATCTGAATTGCCGGTGACCAGCAATAACTCGCATTGAAATTTGGAAAAATAAATAATATTTTCACAATATCTGCCTCATAATCTTTTTATTTATAAATCTTGCAATTTTTGCCGCTCATGAATTACAAAAAAAGTAGCCCCGGGCGGATTCGAACCGCCGTCACAAGGTCCAGAGCCTTGTATGATTGGCCGCTACACTACGGGGCTGTATTTATGCGTAGAGAAAATTCCCTTTTAATAATTTATCCTCTCAATCGGCGAGGCCTATTGCTGCATGCTGTCGCATACTCTAAGCCCCTGCGGCGCGTGAGCAGTATTTATTAAAAATAATTTACTTACACCGATTTTTCCTAAAATATATATACTAGTTATCACATAAATTAAAATAATGAGTACTGCAAGAGATATAATGCTGGCAACCGGCACTTCAATGGAAAATAAACCTGGACAAATGCTGGGGGGCATGCTCAGCTTATTACTAGGCATTGTAGCCCTCTTCCTTGTTTACATGGGCATAGCCCAGAAGGGCGGCTCACACAGCGGCACCTTTTTTGTAGCAGGCATCGTATTCTTTGCATTGGCATTCATATTTAATATTGGCGGAAGAAGTTTTTTAAAATAATTGGTTATTTAGAAAGATTTATATAAAAATTTTAATTAGCTTATTCTGGGGTGGATTTATGGAATTTTCAAAGCGAATGAAGCTCATGGATGAGCTCTCTAAAAGGATTCAGAAAACGAGCAAAGTCAGGGAAGATGTTGCTGACGAGATAGCCAGAAGATGGATGAGAGAATAGCAATACTCAAACGAAAGCTTTAAATACTATATAGGATTTACAAAATTCAAGAAGGAATTCTAGGTTCTGAAAATGGAAAATGAAAACGTTATGAAAACTGGAACAACGACTATAGGATTAGTCTGCAAGGACGGCCTAGTCATGGCAGCAGACAGAAGAGCAACTGCGGGCTATATGATAGCAAACAAGAAGGCCGAAAAGGTGTTTCCCATAAATGACAAGATGGTAATCACCATCGCAGGAAATGTCTCTGACGCCCAACTTCTCACAAAGCTCATAAAGGCGGAGCTTAAACTAAAGAACATACGCACAGGCAGGGAAGTCAAGGTAAAAGAGGCTGCAAATCTTCTTGGGGGATTAGTCTATTCTAATATCAGAAGAATGTCTTTAATACCGGGAATATCGCATTTCCTTTTGGGAGGAATGGACAAGGACGGCTTTCATCTTTACGACTTATTCGCAGACGGCTCTGTGACAGAAGTTGATGATTATGTTTCTTCGGGCTCAGGGAGTGTTTTTGCATACGGGGTTCTGGAGACATTGTACAATAAAAACCTCACAGTTAAAGAAGGCGTTGATCTTATACTCAAGGCAATAAACGCAGCCCTTCAGCGAGACATAGCATCCGGCTCCGGAATAGATGTTGTGACTGTGACAAAGGACGGAATAAAGAAGGTTTTTGAGAAAGAGCTTAACATAGTTATTAAGTGATTATTTTCTTTTATTTGAGGTAGGTTTAAGTGAGCAAGATAATTAAGGAGATTCTAAAGAATTTGCCTGAAGAGAAAATCAGCGACGCAGGATTTGAAGCGGCAAACATAGTTCTTTACACTAAAGATAAGAATTTTTTTCTCAACAACGAGGGGCTTATTAAAAAGATAGTTGATGACATAAAGAAAAGGGTTGAGCTCAGGCCGGATCCTGCCATCACAATGGAGCAGACAAAGGCAGCGGAGGAGATAAAAAAGATTATCCCTGAAACTGCGGGCTTGGGCAATATACTATTTGACCCGCAGAGGTCCCAAGTTGTAATAGAAACAGAAAAGCCCGGTTTAGCCATAGGAAAGCAAGGCGCGGTATTAAGGGAAATCAGGGAAAAGACATTATGGGTTCCTCTGATAAGAAGGACACCTGCAATAAGGTCGCAACTTATTGAAAATATCCGCAGCGTTCTATACCAGTTCTCAGATTACAGAAGGAAATTCCTGGACAAAGTCGGGCACCGCATCTATGACGGCTGGATGCGGGAAAGGAAAGAGGAATGGATAAGGCTGACCTTTTTGGGGGGCGCCAGGCAGGTGGGAAGGTCATGTATTTTCCTGCAAACACCTGAATCGCGGGTCATTCTAGACTGCGGAGTTGATGTAGCCACGCTTGACAAGGCATATCCCCATCTTGAAGTTCCTGAATTTGACATAAACCAGCTTGACGCAGTTATTATAACTCATTCACACGTTGACCATTGCGGCTTTGTTCCCTACCTTTTTAAATTTGGATATAGAGGACCTGTTTACTGCACTGCACCGACAAGGGATGTTTCTGCCCTTTTGCTTTTGGATTATGTCAAGATTATGCGCTCAGAAAACAAGGAGCCGATATTCTCAACAGACGACATAAAGGAGATGGTAAAGCACACCATAACCCTGGAATACGAGGAAGTAACTGATATAACCCCGGACATTCGCGTTACTCTCTACAATGCGGGGCACATATTGGGAAGCGCCATGGTTCATATGCATATTGGCAACGGGCTTCATAATTTAGTATATACTGGGGATATGAAATTTGCGCGAACCACTTTGCTGGAGCCTGCTGCAACGGAATTTCCCCGGCTTGAAACCCTAATTTTGGAATCAACTTACGGAGGGAGAGAAAATATCCAGCCCTCTAAAAAAGACAGTGATGAATATCTTGGCGTTGCCATTAAGGAAACAGTTGCCCGAGGGGGAAAAATCCTTATTCCGACATTGGGAGTTGGGAGGTCACAGGAGGTAATGCTGATTATTGAGCAGCTTGTCAGGACAGGGTTTATAGATAAGCTTCCGGTATATATAGACGGCATGGTGTGGGACGTAACAGCCATCCATACTGCTTACCCTGAATATTTGAATTTGGGAATAAGAAAACTCATATTCCACAAAGACCAGAATCCCTTTCTCTCAGATATTTTCAGGGAAGTTGGAAGCCCCAAGGAAAGGCAGCAGGTCATTGAGGAAACAGGCTCATGCGTTATTTTGGCTACAAGTGGAATGCTTACAGGAGGCCCTTCTGTTGAGTATCTTAAACAGCTGGCGGATAATCCAAAAAACGCTCTTATCTTTGTCGCATATCAGGGCGAGGGCTCTCTCGGGCGAAGGATACAACGCGGAGACAAGGAGATAATATTCCAGAGCGGAGCCCAGCAGGAGGTGTTGAAGATAAACTGCGAGGTTTTAACAATAGAGGGATTCTCAGGACACTCAAGCAGAAAACAGCTTCTTAACTACATGTATCGGGTTAATCCGAAGCCGAAAAAAGTCATAATAAACCACGGCGAGAATTCCAGAAGCCTTGACTTGGCATCAACAATACATAAGATGAACAGGGTAGAGACAGTCTGCCCCAGAAATCTGGAGACTATAAGGATTAAATAAATTTTTAATAGAATATTCTTTACCCTTGCCAATGTCACTAGTAGATAAAATTAGGAAAAGGGATAGGGCTTATCTGGCCACAATTGATTTAAGCAATGCTGTCGAATACGCAAGCCGGCAATACGTCAATAATGGCTCCAGAGTGACGCCATATCTTAATGAAAGGGTAATGGAATTACTTGCTATGGCGGCTTATAAGCCGGTTTCATCGAAAGGCACTATTTTTAGCAGAAAAACTGATGATGATGTTGAAGTCTTTCTTACAAAGAGTTCTGAAGTTGCGTATTTGAAAATGGATGAAAACGATTACAACGAGTTCTTGGCCAACAGTCCAGATTATATGCCTCAGCGTAGGTGGGCTGAGCACATATTCATATTTGGGCTCTGCGGTGCTGTAATCTCTGCCGCAGCGTGGTTTAATCCTATTGCAATTGCCGTAGGAACATCTCTTACTGGCCTAATAGGAGGCAGTGCTACATACCTGGCAGAACGCGCGAAGGAGACTATAAAGCCATCTAATCTTGACGAACTATCAGGCTATAATATATACCGTGGTGCAGCTGCCTTGCGCATGATACATCACTAGGTTATCTTCGCCCTGAACTCGTCATGGGCTGTCTTCTGGAGAATAATCCGCTTTCCCCTCTTGAGAGGGAAATTGGGGCTCACAGGTATTCTGTAATGCTCATGTGGCAGCTTTGGGCCCATGCAATCGCAGGGCGTTGCCTCGAACTTTGTCTTGAAAACCATGTTCCCAAGTCGTATTGTGATGGCTTCATTAGCTGGAAAGAACTGTGCTGCATCCTTAGTCACAAAGATGTAATGCTTCTTCTCCTCATCTACAGAAAGCTTTCTCTCATATAAGTCCATACTACAATTCGGGGGTAATTCGATTTATATATTTTTCTTAAAAGGAAGAGAATGAGTATTAAAATGTTAAATCCCACTCAATCGGCGTGGAGCCTATTACTGTCTGACTATGCAGCAAATCAAGCCCCGCCGGGTAAATGCCACTCGCGCAGCGAAGTGGCTCACTTTTAAACTGAGGCGTAAATATTAAAAATATAATACCAAATAATAAAGCATATGGCTGATTTTGAAGGAAAATACGGAATCAATGAAGACAAAAAAATAAAAGACTTCCATAGAAAAAGGAGAATGTTCTGCATTAAGGACGGCAAGGTCATTATTGCCAAGCCTAATCTGCCATATTCCCATGCTGTTTGGTTTGAGAAGGAGGGCTGGATAACGGAAGAAGATGATATTTTGATGGATGAAATGACACGGGGAGTGCTGACTCCAGATGGCGATGTTTATTTTTATACAGGCTATAATTTTGAGCTGAACAAAGAAATTGAAAAGGAATTCTTCCAGCACCTTCCTGAACTTGTAAAAAAGCTGAAGCTAAAAAAGCAGGCAAAGGTTTATGGTGGTTTGGTGGAAGATGACTATACAAAAAAATGGGCTCCGAAAAAAGATTACGGAACTGTCCGAGAATTTCTGTCCTAAAATCTGTCAATAACCTGTCTGACTAATTTAATAGGGTCTTTTTCTGAAATAACTCTTGCTTCCAATTTATTTCCAAAGGCTTTCAAAATAGCAGGCGCAATCTCAGAAATTCCTCCGCTTCCCTCAAGAACTCCGATGATTTTTCCAAAATCATATGCATTCGTGAATTCATTCAATGTTCCACTTCTGCCAGAAATAAAAATCGCTGCATCACAGGCGAGAACAGATGAAATATTCCTGAATTTCCTGCAGGCAGGTATGTTGTCTCTATACGCATAAGTCCTTGGGATGAAGATAATTTTTGAAAAACCTTGGGTTGGATAATCTAAAGCCTTGTGTGAGTTCATGTCAACGGCTGGCGAGTATCCAATAACCCTACCTTTAAGTTCCATTGCTCCCAAAACGGCCTGATAGGGTAAGCCTGGGCATGCCCCAGTTATCAAAATATGCTTCTGCCTTGCAATTTCCCTGCCAAGCTCCTGCGCTTTTTCAATTAATTGTTCGGAGAAGTTTCCAGCTGCTGAGCCGTATACACCTATTTTCATAATTCAATGAATATAAACAAATTTTATATAAAATTATCTATTTTTGAAACAATTTCATTATTGGTTCAAGAAGAATAATTATTCCAATGATTATTGACAGCAATACGCTTAGAAGAACAGCTCCTCCTATTAGATCCTTGACATGACCCAACTCCTCATCTTTTTTAGGATGTATTTTGTCTATTAATCTTTCAATTGAAGTATTAATCATCTCTAATATTATGACAAGAAAAGAAACAAAAATAATCAACAATAATTCGATTTTAGGAATTTTCAACAATAATGATATAATAACAATGAAAAATGCAATTGCCATCTGATATCTTATATTTCTTTCAGTTGAAATTCCGTGAGCTATTCCATTCAAAGCATAACCTATGCTTTTATGCAATCTATTTTTCATTGGGAACAGTTATGAACAAATTTTATATAAAAGTATCTATTTTTGTTTGATATGTACGAATTAGAAACACTTAGAAAGGCCTGCAAAATCGCCTCCGAGGCAAGAGAATACGGAAAATCTCTTATTAGGCCGGGCGCATCTTTGTTGCAAGTAACGGATTTAATTGAAGCAAAAATTCTGGATTTAGGAGGCTTGCTCGCTTTTCCTTCACAGATTTCCTTTAATGAGCAGGCAGCTCACAATTATCCGGCTTATGATGATAAGACTGTTTTCAAGGAACAGCTTGTGAAGCTTGATATTGGTGTGCATATTGATGGAAACATCGCTGACACCGCCTGCACAATTGATTTGTCGGGAAAGTACGAAAAGCTTGTAAAGGCTTCAGTGGAAGCTGTTGACGCCGCAATAAAAGTCATTCGCCCTGAAATTACTCTTGCAGAAGTTGGAAAAGCTATCGAGGAAGCAATATCCGTATACGGCTTTAACCCTGTAAAAAATCTTTGTGGACATGGTTTGGGAAAATATCAGGTTCATCTCCAGCCAAGCGTTCCGAATTATGACAACAAATCGCCTATCAAACTGAAAAAAGGGCAGCTAATAGCTCTGGAACCATTTGCCACTCCAGGAGTTGGCTTTATTGAAGAGCGAGGCGACGCAAATGTGTTCATGATGCTCAAGAAAGGCAATACAAGAGATACAATTGCACGGCAGATTTTAAATGAAATAAAACAATATAATGATTTGCCCTTTGCAAAGAAATGGCTTGTGAAGAAATTCCCGATAAACAAATTGGATTATGGTTTGAGAATTCTGGTGAGAGAAGGCCTAGTTAAGGAATATCCACCTCTTGTCGAAAAATCAAATGGTTTAGTGAGCCAGCATGAGCATACGATAATTGTGGATGAGAAGAGCGAGGTTTTGACTCAATAATCATTGCTGGTACAAAGGCACAGTTGGTTCTCCTCTTATTAGAGCAACCAGAAAGCAACTTATTTCTCCCCGCACAGGTGTTTCTTGCCAGTTGAAGCTATGCAGTCTCAACTCGTTAATATAATAATCTCTGGCTTTTTCTGCGGTTGTCTGGCTCGGGGAGGTTACTAGGAGATACAGAATGCCACGACCATTCCATGAACAGGGATATACCATTAAGCTATGCTCCCCAAGATGGAAATTCGCCAAGTAACCATTTCCCTGCCTGCCTTCTAAATCTACCAGCATAGCGGGAGTTGCCTTATCCTGATAATAGCAATCGGCCAAGACAGCTATATTTGTGTTGTTTCCAATTTTTATTTTCATATGATTATACTCCCTATTTCTTCAACTCTCACAAGCTTCTCCTCTCCTGTCTCCATATTCCTAATTTTAATTTTATTTTCGGCCTTCTCTTTTTCTCCGTAAATAGCCACGAAAGGAATTCCCTTTGAATTTGCATAATTGAGATTAGCGCTTATGCTTTTTTCAATCGCAAGCTCTACATTTATGCCCTGCTTTCTTATTTCATCGCAGATTTTGATTGATTCTGCATACAGTCTTATGGGCACAAATAAAATTCGGGTTAGTGTTTTTTTCGGTGTTATTCTTTTTTCAACCATTGCATCATAAATCCTGTCAAGCCCGAAGGAAACGCCGAGCGCAGAATATTCCCTATTTCCTGCAAATGAGCCAAGCAGTTTGTCATATCTTCCGCCAGAGCATACCGATGTCTTTACGCTTGAACTTTTCAGGAAAGTCTCAATAATTATTCCGGTGTAATAGCTTAACCCCCTTGCTAACTTTAAGTCGAGAGTTAAATTCTTTAAATTATTACATAAGCCAAGAACTTCCTCTATCTCGGCTATACCACTCTGTGACTTTAATTTATTTTTCAGGGCATTTATTTTTTCCTCATTAGTTCCATCTATCTCAATCAAATCGAAAATCTTTTTCTGCGCCTCTTTTTTTATTCCCTTTTTGTTTAATTCCTCAACAACGCTGTTCTTGCCGATTTTTTCAAGCTTGTCAAGCGATAAAATTACAGCGGCTGTTTTTTCTTTGTCAACTTCTGCTTCTTGGAGAATGTCGTTCAGAAGTTTTATACTGTTGATTTTAATAACAAAAGGAAGCTCAAGGTTTTCAAAGGCAGAATTCACTATGCAAATTACTTCTGCATCTGCAACAGGAGAACTCGAGCCGACTATATCTGCGTCACATTGAATAAATTCACGGTATCTTGTTGCCTCGACAGGTCCATCGCGCCATACCTTTCCTATCTGATATCTCCTAAAGGGCAGGGTTAAATTTGGATTCTGGGCAACGACCCGCGCAAGAGGCACTGTCAAATCGTATCTCAAGCCGAGCTCTCTTTTTCCCTGGTCTGTAAACTTAAAAGTCTCCTTAAGAATTTCATCCCCTCCTGCATATTTTGAAGCAAGCAGTTCATAGCGCTCAAATGCCGGAGTGTCCAGTGGCAAATAGCCGTAGCTCTCAAAAACATTCTTCAGAGCTGCAACTATCTCATTGCGTGTAATCTGCTCCTCAGGCAGGCAATCCCTTGTTCCCCGTGGATTCTGGACTTTCATACTAAGAATTAGATAAGGCTATGATTTATATTTGTTTTTGTTTAAGCACTAATCATGCTTTTCAAAAGCCTTGTCTTGTTCAGTATCATTCTCTCTTATCCACTCCAACAGCATGGCAGCATGCTCTTTCTCTTCATCCCTGTTATGCTCAAGTATTTTTTTCAGCTCTTTATTAGTTGCGGCTTCTATTCTGGTGTCATACCAGTTGATAGCTTCAAGCTCTTCCACCATGCTCTGACGTGCTTTTTTCAAATCAGTATTTTCAACATCCTTAGAATACATTTTTCCACCTCCTAATCCCTTGATGTTCATAGCATATTTAAAGATTTCCAGAAAACAACAATGACAAGGGCGGCCAATATTTTTTATACATTCAGAATTCCTTAAAACAATCCCTTATCTCTCATCTGCCTTAATTTAGTGACAATCTCGGCATGCTCAGGGGACATTTCAGGCTTTTGAACAGGGGGGGGCTGAGCCGGCCTTATGTAAGTCTGCTCAAAATTAGTGAAAACTTTGCTCCGGAAAAGAGACTTTGGAGGCTGTTTCTTGCGAATATTGCTGATAGGTGATGTAGTTCTTGGAGCCATCTGGGATTGCATCCTGGGAGCTTCCTGAAGCGCAGGATTTGTTTCCCTTAAGCTCTGGTAATAATGAAAATGCTGCTGTGTTGGCTCCTGAAGAGGGAGAGCTCCTTCTGAGAATATGGCATAGACAACAGTTATGCTTGCAATTACCAAAGCCAGTATCCCAAACCACGGAAGTTTTCCTGAAGAATCAACACCAAGTGTAGCCGCCCCTGTTAATTGAGTAGTAGAATCTATGCCTGCTGAAAAGCCGAGATAATATGCGGCCAGTGCTATCACCACGAGAAAAGCCCCTGTAATAAGCACATAAGACTTCTTCATAGGGAATATTATCAATTACCAAGTATTTAAGTTTTTGGATTTAGAAGCTATTCCTGCTGTTCTTTTTTCTCTTCGTCTTTCTTCTTTGTTTCCATAGCCTGGGCTGCGAACATGCCTAATGCTGACCTTGCTGAAGAGGATACCTCAGGAGTAGATGATTGCTGCGGCTTGACTTCTGCTCTCGGCTTTTCAGCCGTTTGTTTTGCCTGGGCTGCGAACATTCCTAAGGCGCTGGATGCTGAGGAACTTCCGGAATGCATTGCCTGTTTTGGATGTTCATGAACAATAGGCTTTGTTGTAACTATGGTAGGCCTCTCGTGCCTTAGTGTTTTGGCAGGCAAATCATCCGCATCATCAAGCTCAAAATGCCTTGGATCAATTCTTTTGGTTGTTGCAAATGAAAATGAGGGCTTTTTCTGGGGAAGAGGCTCAACCTTTAGCTCCGGCTCCTCTGCCGCCTTTTTCTTCTCATCATAATGCTGGGAAACCCTTTCCCTGACAGTATCCACAACCTTGACTTCGCCCAGTTTAGAAGTGCATGCACGGCAGTACTTCTTGCCACCATCCCGTCTTCCGACGCACTCATAGCACATAGACTTGCCGCACCATGTGCAGACTCCAATCATTTCCTTCCCGTGGTCAAAACATTCCATTTTGCCATTCTTGAGTGATTTAAATATATATATTTTATCAATTTGAATTTTTGGATTCATAAATTAATTTCAAATAATAAATTTTAATAAGCCTAAATTCCCAAGCACTCAGCATGCTGAGAAAAATCAGGAGTTTTGATGGAATTAAGATAAACTACAGCTTAAAAAAAATATCTGATTTCTATCTTATATTTCTTCACGGCATAGGACAGGATATATACGTCTGGAACAAGGAAATCAGGTTCTTTCAAAAAAAGGGGTTTTCAACGCTTGCTGTTGACATGAGGGGGCACGGGCTCTCAGAGAGACCTGAACTTGTGTCGCACTATCAGCTGGATAATTTTGCAAAGGACATCTATCAAATCATAAAAAAGGAGAAGATTAAGAATTTCATAATGATTGGCTACAGCTTAGGCGGCATGGTCACAATAAATTTTCACAAGCTGTACCCGAAACTGGCAAAGGCCTATATTCTGATAGACACGACATACAAGCCGCCAAAACAGCTCAAATTGATAAAAAACTCTTTCATTAATCACATAATCGAAAGAATAACCAAAAATAAAACTCTGAACAGGAAACTCTTTCCTAAAATGGATTACGAGAAATTCGTGGAAAAGGGCGATTTTTACCTTCAGAGGATTTATCTGTATATAATGCAGACCTCTCTCAAATCCTGGTTCTACACGTTTGAGAATATTGCAGACTTTGACGGCATAAAGGTGCTGAAAAGCATAAACAAGCCAGTGCTCATTATTGAAGCGGAGAAGGATTCTGTTGTTGATGTTAAGGTTGCGAAAAAAATGCACAGGCTGATAAGGACATCAAAGATTGAGATAATACCAAACGCCAATCACTTCATCATCTTGAGCAAGCCTGATGAACTGGAGAAGGCAATGCTTTCATATATTCTCGAAATAGGGAAGTTTATTGGATTGAAGTATACTGTAAAGGAATAGAAATCTAATACCCCAGCCCCTCTTCATCAAGCTTTTCCTTCAATTCCAATTCCTTCTTTCCCAGTTTGGAATATGCTGCCAGCTTTAAAGCCCTTAAGGATAAAAATGCGCACTTTTCTCTTGCAGGAGAGATTTCAATTCCTAGAAGCTTTAGGATTCTTTTTTTATCATAATTAATTAAATCCTTCATGCTTTTTCCCAGCAATTCTTCAGTTATCATTGAAGCGGCAGCCTGGCTTATGGCGCAGCCTGAGCCCTGGAACTTTATTTCTGTGATTTTATCGTTCTTATCAAGCTTCACAAAGAACTCCAGCTCATCGCCGCAGAGCGGGTTGACATCCCGGAAATGCAGGTCTGGATTTTCTATTGTGCCCTTATTTCTGGGATTCTGCGAATAATCGAGAATGTTCTCTTGATACATATCATAGCTCATTGCTTAAACACCTTTTTAACTTTTAGAAGCGCCTGAACTAATTTGTCAATGTCTTTTTTTGTATTGTAAAGATAAAAACTCGCCCTTGCTGCAGCCTGAATATTCAAACGCTTCATCAAAGGCTGGGCGCACAAATGCCCTGAGCGGATTGCAATTCCCTCCTGATCCAGAATAGAGGCTACATCATGGGGATGGATGTTTTTTAAATTAAAAGAAATAACGCCAATGCGCTGATTTGGATTTTTTGGACCATAAATCTCGAGGTTTTTTATTTTAGACAGTTTCTTTAGGGCATATTTGGTTAATTCTCTTTCGTGCTTTTCAATATTTTTCATTCCGATTTTTTCCAGATATTCAATAGCGGCGCCAAAAGCAATCACATCTGCAATATTAGGTGTCCCTGCCTCAAATTTCCAAGGGACTTCATTATATTTTGTTTCATACAGCGAGACTTCCCTAATCATATCCCCTCCATAGAGGAAAGGCTTCATTCGCTCAAGAAGCTCTCTTTTTGCATAAAGAACCCCGACACCAGTAGGGCCAAGCATTTTGTGAGAGGAAAATGCCATGAAATCGCAGTCTATTTCCTGAACATCTACTTCCATATGCGGAACAGACTGCGCAGCATCAACCAAGAGCAAAATATTATTTTTATGCGCTATTCTTGAAATTTCTTTTATAGGATTAATTGTGCCAAGAACATTTGAAACATGCGTTACTGCAATTAATTTTGTATGGGGGGTTATTAATTTTTCATAATCTTCAATCTTCAAAGTTCCATCTTCATTTATATCAACGAACTTCAGTTTAATCCCGAAATTCTGAAGAAACTGCCAAGGCACAATATTGGAATGGTGCTCCATGACAGAAGAGATTACTTCATCTCCGGGCTCGAGCTGCATGCCGAAAGAATACATCACAAGATTGATTGCTTCCGTTGTGTTTTTTGTGAATATGATTTCCTTTTCTGATTTTGCATTGATAAATTTGGATATCTTCTTTCTTGTCTCCTCATAAGCCTGTGTAGCCTCTTCGGACAATTTATGAATGCCTCGATGGACATTTGCATTGTATTTTTTATAATAAGTAGTTAAAGCATCAATTACAGCTTCTGGTTTTTGCGAGGTTGCAGCATTATCCAGGTAAATCAAAGGTTTTCCATTAACCCTTCTTTTCAAAATCGGGAAATCTCTCCTAATTTTATTCGTGTTCATTTTTCATCTTCTCATTTGTTTTTGATTCAAACATATTTTTTATTGCCTCAAAAGGAATTTTTTCCAATAAAGAATTGAAAAATCCAAAAAGTATCATTTTCCTCGCTTCTGCTCGGGATAATCCTCTGCTCATTAAATAAAAAAGCTCCGTTTCGTCAAGATATCCGCAGGTTGTGCCGTGCTTTGCCTGGACATCATTCGTCTTTATTGAAAGGCTTGGAAGAGCATTTGACTTTGCATTTTTGCTCAGCATTATTGTGTGCTCTTTCATAGTGGACTTTGTTTTCTTTGCTCCGGGCCCTATATCTATTAATCCGCGATAAACTGATACGGCATCATCGTCCAAAATTCCCTTCCAGTCCATTTCGTTTTTAGTGTATGGAACTCGATGATGTGCATTTGTGGAAATATCCGCGTGCTGGTTTTTATTAAGAAAGAATATTCCATTGTTTGCAGTCTTGGAATTTTCTCCGTGAAAATGGCTTTCGTTAATTAAAATTGACAGCTTTCCCCCAAATAATCCGTTATTCCAGTTTATTTCCGCTCCTTCATCTAAGATTCCTCCCTGCCATGAAAAAACATTATCCGACAATCCAAAATTCTGAAGGCTGAAAAAATTAACCATCGCATTCTTCTTTGCATAGATTTCCACAGCACTGCTGTTATAAGATGGGTATTCTGATGGCTCTGAATTGCTTGCTTCAAAATAATTGACAGCGCTTCCTTCGTCTGCAATGATTAATGTGTGGGTGAATATTAGAGCACTCTTGTAAGGCGAAGTAATAGAGGCAGTTATTGGAATATTTGCACTAACATTTTTGGGCACATAAACAAAAACTCCGTTATTCCAAAGAGCAGAATTTAATGCAGCTAGTTTATGAGATGAGGGCTTGACACAGCTGTAAAGATGGGACTCAATTAATGAGGGGTATTGCTTAAGCGCGTCATTCAAATTACCAACAATTATTCCATTTTTTTTTGATTCCAAACTTATTGAAGCTCTTGCAGATTCCTTTTCCAAGTCAATCATTTCCATGTTTGTGTAACGCCCTGACTTTGGGGAATCATTCAAATCAGAAAATCTCATTGAGCTGAAAATTCTCCAGGAATCTTCTCTTTTTTTTAGCATCCAAGCTGGCTCATTTTCCGATATTTCCTTTACAAGGCTTTGAGATAGTGTCTTGTTTTTCATTAGCCTGTTGCTCCCAGCTTGCTCATCTCTAATTTGATAAGCCTATTTAACTCAAGGGAAAATTCCATGGGAATCTCTTTGAGAACATCGTCCAAAAAGCCCAAAACAATCATTGACTTTGCATCTGATTCGGACAAGCCTCTGCTCATAAGATAAAATAAATGCTCATCGCTGATTTTTCCCACGCTTGCCTCATGCTCAAAGGTTGCAGTGGACTCATAAATTTCATTGTGAGGATAAGTGTCTGAGCGCGATTTTTCATCAAGAATCAATGCATCGCACTGCACATGAGAGCGCGCATTTAGCGCTCCCTTATTTATCCTGGCTAATCCACGATAAACAGCAACTCCCGAGCCGAAGCTCAAACTCTTTGCAATGACTTTTGAGGTGGTGTGCGGAGCCAGATGAATTACTTTTGCCCCACTATCTTTCCATGTGTTTTCCGAGGCAAATGCAATGCTAAGGTGAGACGCTGAAGCATTCTCGCCTTTAAGTATGCTGGACGGATAAAGCATCGTTATGTAAGAGCCAAGAGAGCCCGAAACCCATTCCATCCTTGCATTCCTGTCAACAATTGCCCGCTTTGTGTTTAAATTGAATATATTTTTTGCCCAGTTTTGGACTGTTGTGTACCTCACTTTCGAATTTTCCTTTGCATAAATCTCCACAACTGCGCTGTGCAAGGAATGAGAGCTGTATCTTGGGGCAGTGCAGCCTTCAACATAATGGACTTCTGCTCCCGGCTGAGCTATAATCAAAGTGTGCTCAAACTGCCCCTCTTTTTCCGCGTTCATCCTGAAATATGTCTGCAAAGGCAGTTCCACTTTTACGCCATCTGGAATATAAACAAAACTGCCGCCGCTCCAAACAGCACCGTGCAATGCAGAAAACTTATTGTCATCTGAGGGAACGCATTTCATGAAATATTCTTTTACCAGTTCGGGGTATTTTTGGACAGCCGTATCCATGTCCGTGAATATAACACCCTGCTTCTCCCATTTCTCCTTGATGTTATGGTAAACCCCCTCTGCCTCGTAAACCGCAACAGAGCCCGCAAGGAATTTCCTCTCTGCCTCCGGCACCCCCAGCTTTTCGAATGTTTCTTTTATTTCGGAAGGAACATCCTCCCAATTTCCTGTTTTTTCAGAACCAGGCTTTATGAAATATGTAATCTCGTCAAAATTAAGCTCCCTTAAATCAGGCCCCCAGCCAGGCATGGGCTTTCTTTTGAAAATTTCGTATGATTTCAGTCTTAAGTCAAGCATCCACTCAGGCTCATTCTTTATTTTTGAAATCTCACGTATTATTTCCTCTGACAGCCCTTTCTTTAGTTTAAGAATATTCTTTTCGCTAGTTTTGAAGTCATATTTTTCCAGATTGATATCTTGAATCTGCTGTTTCATTTTGCAGTTTCCTTTATCCAGTCGTAGCCCTGCGCCTCTAATTTTTCCGCGAGCTCTTTGCCTCCGGATTTGACTATTCTGCCGTCAATCATGACATGAACATAATGCGGCGTTATGTAATTGAGAATTCTCTGGTAATGGGTGATAAGGAGTATTCCGATATTTGGCCCTGAAATATGCTTTATGCCCTTTGCAACAGTTTTCAATGTATCAATGTCCAAGCCGGAATCTGTTTCATCCAGCAATGCTATTTTAGGCTCTAAAACCGCCAGCTGGAATATTTCAGAGCGCTTTTTTTCCCCGCCAGAAAAACCCACATTCAAAGGCCTGTCTATAAAAGAATCTTCTATCTTAAGAAGCTCCATTTTTTCCTTAACCAGTTTCTGAAAGTCCTGCACAGAAATCGGCGTTTCCCTTTTGGCATTCAATGCGTTCCTTAGAAAACTCAGCATATTAACTCCTGGAACCTCGCTCGGATATTGGAATGAGAGAAATAATCCTGCTTTTGCCCTTTCATGAGGCAGCATTTCCTGTACATTTTTTCCATTAAAAAGAATTTCCCCGGAGGTTATCTTAAACTTGGGAAACCCCATTATTGTCATAGCCAAAGTGCTTTTTCCAGAGCCATTTGGCCCCATCAAAGCGTGAATCTCGCCCTGCCTGACTCTCAAGTTTATTCCGTTAAGGATCTTCTTATCTTCTACGGTAACACATAAATCCCTAATTTCCAATTCCGAAATAATTTCAGTTTTCATTTATAGCACACCCTGCACGTTTTTCCCGAGCCTGTCCTTGTCCTGCAAACCTTGCAAAGGAACAGTTTGTCAGAGATGAAATGAAGCAGCCTCTGAATCTCTGCGTGAATGTCTGTTTCCTTTCTTATAAGCCGCGTTGCAGAGCTTTTAATTTCTTTTTTAATCTCCTTATCGAACACAACATCGCCTGCCCTCTTGTTAGTTAGATACTGGCTAACTGCAGATTTGGTTACATTGAGATGACCAGCAACGTCCTTCTTTCTAACGCCTGCCTTAAGCATCTCGCTCATCAACCCTCTCCTGAGTGCCGGAATCAGATACCAGACTTCAACCTCCTGCGGTGTTTCAATTTTCATAGTTAACTATAGTTAATTAAGTTATTTATAAAGGTTATTGTTTAAAATTGGCGCAGACGGAAGTAAAGTTTTTGCCTTATTTGCCCCTCTTGTGGCGTGCCGTATTGAATTTGACGAGTTTGCTTAACTACGGAACTAAATTTATATACTACCTCTTGAAAAATGTATTTTATGGGATGGCTTGATTTATTGATGCCAAAGGAAACAAAGTTCTTTGCAATGTTGCGAAAGCAGTCCATGAATGCGGTTATTGTTGCGGAATCCTTTGAGTCCCTGGTGAAGGAATATAACAAACTGGGCGCAAAGGAGAGGAGAGCCAGGATACTACACATAAAAGATTTAGAGCATGAGGGAGACATGCTTACAGAGTCTCTAATAGAATCCCTCAATTCCACGTTTATCACTCCTATTGACAGAGAGGATATACACGAGCTGGCAATGGAACTTGATGATGTTGTAGACCAGATTGATGCCATCGCTGCGCGATTGGACATGTTCGCCCTGGAAAAAAGCGATAAGGGAATGATAGACTTAGCTATGCTGATTACAGAAGGTGTAAGAGAGCTCGATATTCTTACAGAAGGCATAAGCAGGAAGCACGCAGGAATAAAGATGCATTTTAATCGCGTTAAGGAAATTGAGCATGAGGCAGACAAGACAAGGAGCTATGCAGTGAAAAACCTGTTCAAAAAAAGGATAAGCCCCGTGCGCTTATTGAAACAGAAGGAGATTTATGAAATGATGGAAATTGCCACCGACAAGGTGGAAGGAGCGTCAAATATTATTGAGGGTATCGTGGTCAAGCATGCCTGAGCCAGTGCTTTTTATTGCAGGATTTCTTATTGTCACTGCCCTATTGTTCGATTTCATAAACGGATTTCATGATGCAGCAAACGCAATCGCCACAGTCGTCGCCACAAATGTGCTGAAACCAAGGCAGGCTGTGCTTTTGGCTGCATTCTGGAACTTTATGGGAATGTTTTTTTTCGGTGTAGCGGTTGCAACTACAATAGGCAAGGGAATAATAGTTCCCGAATTTACCACGCTGCACGTTCTTTTTGCAGGATTGATTGGAGCGATTATCTGGGATTTGATAACCTGGTACTGGGGGCTTCCTACGTCAAGCAGTCATGCGCTTATTGGAGGGTTTGTGGGCGCAGCGATAGCCGTGGGGGGTTTCAAAGTGATAATATGGAGCGGATTAACAAAAATTCTTATCTTTATCTTCCTGGCGCCATTAATAGGATTCATAGGAGCAATCCTAGTCTCAATACTCACAATGCATCTGTTCAGAAAAAGCACGCCATCTCATGTTAATTCGCTCTTTAGAAAATTGCAGTTAGTTTCGTCCAGCTTATATAGCTTGGGGCACGGTACAAATGATGCCCAAAAAACAATGGGAGTGATAGCAATAATCCTGTTTAGTGCAGGGCTAACTAAACAATTTCATGTGCCTATTTGGGTAATATTTGCAAGCCATGCATCAATAGCACTAGGGACATATTTTGGGGGCTGGAGGATTATAAAAACAATGGGTCACAAGATAACCAAGCTGAGGCCTATTGACGGTTTTGCTGCAGAAGGCGCCGGAAGCATTGTGCTGCTTGGAACTGCCACTGCAGGAATACCTGTATCCACCACTCACGTTATATCCGGCTCCATCATGGGAGTGGGCTCCACAAGAAGAGTCTCTGCAGTCAGGTGGATAATTGCAAGAAAAATTGTGCTTACATGGATAGTGACCATACCCATAGCTGCGCTTTTCGGAGCCGCACTTTCCCGCGTTTTACTGGTATTATTCTAGTGTTTTCGCGTTATTCAATTATTACTTTCTCTGCTTTCTGGTTTCCATTCTTTGTCTTTAGGAATATTGCCAGAACTGCCCCTATGAAAACCACTGTCGAAGAAATAATAAAAACAGTCTTGAAGCCTGTAATTTGCGCTTTAAGAATCACAAGTGCTGCTACCTGCTGATATACAAGCGGCGACTTGACATTTATTACTGTATTTTGCGCTATGTTAATAACATTCTTTTCCACACTGCTATTGAGCACCGTTGCAAACAGTGCAATTCCGAATGCCCCTGCAATATTCCTCCCGAGCGCCAGCACAGAAGAGGCAATGCCGACCTCCTCCGTCGGAACATTGTTGGTAATCAAGGTTGTTCTTTGCGACATTCCCAGCCCCATACCAAAAGCCATGACGGATATGGGTATTATGATATCAATTGCTGTGGCTCTCGGATCTATGAAAATGCTGAAAAGAAACAAGCCGATTCCTGCAATAAAAGTGCTTATCGCTATTATATGATTCGCTTTTATTTTTCCAACAAGCCTCCCGCCCAAAAAAGCAGATGTCATCATGAAAAACGCCATTGGCATGAAAAGATAGCCAGTCTGTGTGGCACTGAAGCCCAGATAACTCTGGACAAATACAGGAAGAATAAAAAGGGCTCCCATCATGCCCATGAAAACAATAAAGTTGTTCACAAGCGTTCCCACAAACACAGAATTCCTGAAGAATTTGAAGTCTATAATCGGGTCCTCACTATTTTTTTCCACGAAATAAAATATGCATGCGAATGCAATGACGACGGCGTAAGTCAATGTGCTGTTTAGAGATAGCCATCCCCAATCCATGCCCTTGTCAAGCACAAGAACAAGAGAGGAAAGCGCAATGCCCAATGTTATCGCTCCCGCGAAATCAAAATGTGTTGTCTTTTTTTCAGAGACAGATTCCCTTACAAATCTAAGCGCCATGAAAATGCCAAGCAATCCTACCGGAACATTAATATAAAATATCCATCGCCATCCCAGATTGTCTATCAATGGCCCACCGATAAGGGGCCCGAACACAGCTGCGGCTGCGAAAGAGCTTGACCAAAGACCTAGAGCCTGAGCCCTTTCTCTAGCTTCCCTAAAAGTGACGGCAACTATTGCCATTGCAGTGGGATAGTCTGCCGAGGCCGCGACAGCCTGAATAATCCTGAAAACTAACATGGAACCAAGATTCCACGATATTCCTGCAAGCACAGAGCCAATGATGAACACTGAGAACCCAATAAGATAAATCCTTTTTCTCCCAACAGTATCTCCGAGCTTCCCCCATACCGGCACAAAAATTGCATTTGCGATTATATATGCTGTTCCAATCCATCCTGCCGCAGAAATGGTTATTCCGAATTCATCGATAATTTTTGGAAGAGCCAGGGTAACAATTGTCTGGTCAAGCCTGCCGAGAAAGGTTCCTATGATTACAGTAAGCAGGACCCACCATTTTAGATTATCAGAAGGCCCTTTCATTGAGAAACCTTCTTATTTGTAAACCCACACCTTCGCTGACATTCCGTTCTTCAACTCAGGATAAGAATTAACATCAAACCTTATGTAAACATTGAATCCCTGCTCCTGGCGCTGGCTCGATATGCTGAAAACAATGTCCTGCTGCGCCGATGTCTCGCCTATAGAATCAACAATTCCATCATAATGCTTTGAGCCAAAGGCATCGACAGTGAAGGATGCACGCTGCCCCTTGCGGATGTATTGAAGTCCCTTGTCTTCGTTTACCTTGGCAACAACCCTCAATTCCGTAGGATCTATCATCGTGACTATTGCATTCTGGCTTGTCACAACCTGTCCGGGTGTGTTCAGGACATCAATAACGATTCCATGCACCTTTGCATGAAGCTCTGTGTTTCCTACAATCGCAAGCACCTTGCTTGGCGATACTTCATCTCCTTCCTTCACATAAACTTTCTCAAGGACTCCTGGTGCAAGAGGATTAATTGAGATTACGGGCGCTTCAATAGATGCTTTTTCAATGTAAACTGTACTGGAAACATTATATATATACCATGCTCCCACGAGAATTAATGCTAGAACAACAATAGGAATTGCTACCCTGAGAGCAGGATTATTCCTAATCCTATCTAAAGGATTTATCTTTGCGCTATGCGGTGATTTTGATGCACTGCTCTCTTGCTTCATGTTGTTTGCTCATTTATGCAATAAATAGCGGAATGTAGAAATCCAGGGCTTTTATAAAGCTTGCGTTAAGGAAAAAGTGCATTTTCTCTAAGAAAAGAAAAGTTACTCGTCCTTCATTAACGCCTTCAATCTGAAATATCTTCAAACAAGATTAAAACTAACGATATATTTAAATAAAAAGTCCTAATAAATAAAAGCATGGTAAATAAAAAAATAATAATCGCATCAGTTTGCATTATTTTATTGATTTTGCTTATATGGGCCCCCTGGATTACAAAAGAGTATGCTGAGGGAATTGTTTCCCAAAGATTTGCATCAGAATGGCAGGGCATAAGCGATGGCTGCGGATTTAATTGTAATGGCTGCGGCGTGAAAGATTCTCATAGGGCTTTATTTGGCTATACTGTAACAATCGAATACGCTTGTGGAATGTTGCCATCGGATTCTCCCGAGTATCACAGAACAAACACAATTTATGTTTCCTTATTTGGCACAGTTCATGGTCTAAATAAACCTTAGAAGGTCTAGATTTTCTCAATATCTATTTTCTTAATCTTTGTAATGTTGGTGTTCATTCTTTTCAGAATTTCCTTTCTTGTGAGCAGTTTTTCCTTTGCACCATAATGCTCTAAATTGGATTCTGCATTTGCCATGCCCATCCTTAATGCGAAGTGAGCATCCTTTTTCAGCATCCATCCTGCAAGAAATGAAGAAGCAAATGAATCGCCAGCCCCCGTCGCCTCCTTGACTCTGACCTTGTGCGCTTCTGCAAAATAATAATTGTTTTCTACAAGCGCATAGACTCCCTTGTTGCCGCAGGTTATGCAAATCATTTTTGGGCCTAATTTCTTCAGCTCATGAAACATTGTGTGGAATTTGCTTGAGCATGTAAGCTTTCCTGCTTCCTCATCGTTCAGAACTAGGAGACACGTATTGGAAAGCAATTTTTTAAGAAACCTTTTTCCTTTGACTGCAAGATATGAGCTAGGGTTGAAAGCCACCTTAATCTTGCTTCTCTTTGCATATGCCGACAGTTTCTCAAGGGTCTTGTAAGAATCATCAACCAATGAAGAGAAATAAAACCATTTGCATTTTAATTTTTTAAGATTTAGTTTTTTGAAATCAAGACGCGAACTGGCCCCCTTGTAATTCAGGATAGTCCTGTCATGCGCGATGCTGTCCAATATAATTGAATAATCCGTGCTATAGTCAATTGTCGCCCCAAGAAAATCAATTTTTTCCTTTTTAAGGTTGTTCAAAATGATTTTTCCATTCTCATCTTTCCCTACAGCCCCCAAATACCCTGTTTTGAAGCCGAGCCGCGCAAATGCAACTGCCGTATTTGTGCCACCGCCACCTGTGTAAAATTTGAGAGTTTTAATCAGAAGCTTTGAGCCTGAGGGATATGCTATGAAATCTTCCTCTGTTGTTTTGGATTTGACTGAAATCAGCTCAGATTTGTCAGTATAAGCGAAAACATCAATGGTTGCGCTGCCAACAGTGATTACATCATACATAAAAAGAAAATTTATTTTTAGTTTTATAAATATTGCTGTTAATAATGTGGGTTCAATAAGGCCTGTTATAGAACTTTTTAAACCAATATTTAAATAAAAGTATATTTTTTGAACCTAATCAGTGATTAAAATTGAGTTTTCTATGCTGATAGTCGAAAACATCATACCTTTCTGATTCTGGAACCGCAATATTTTTAAATAAAAATCATACCTTATATGATAAATTCATACAAAGTTGCAAAAAGGTATGAGCATTACAGACAGAGTGGGTGAAAACGACAAAATGGATGTTTCAATTCACACAATAGAATCAGCCTTAAGTCAAATTACAGCAATACCAAGCGTAGGCCCTGTGCGGGTTTCTCTTGAGGATATCTTTGCGCCTGAGTTTGTTGTTTACACAAATGGGAGTCATAATGAAGAAAGCGACATGCTTCTGCATCAAATTGACACTATAATCAGAATAAAGGCAGGAATAAAGGCGGCAAGGGTTAGCTGCAAAAAAATGAAAAGGTGAGTGCGGTTATGGCAGATTTGGAGGCATTGACAGAAAAAGCGCAGGAAATGGGAGCAGCCGTTCCCGGTATATATGCGATATTAGTCCGGGGGGGCCAATTGAGAATTATTGACGATGGCTCCGGCTCAACTATACGCGGAATACACGAATATTTCAACACTCATGGATGTGACGTAGGAAGAATGCATTTAAGGTATGTCAAGTGTCACCAAAATCACGCCGATAGGCGTATAGAGCATTATCTAAGGCGGGGAGAGGAGCCATTATATAGAAAAGAACTTACACCTCAAGTTAATTATTCAGAACACCCTTTACCCCAAACTCCTTAATTCATTAATCAATTCTTTGGGATTTTTACTGGTGTATAGGAAAGCGCCAACAACTAATATTGTTGCTCCCGCAGCCACGCACTGCTTACCTGTCTCGAGGTTTATCCCGCCATCAACTTCTATATCTCCAGAATAAATTTTCCTTAAATCAAGAATCTTATCCACTGCAACATGCATAAATGACTGTCCGCCGAAGCCCGGATTGACACTCAGTATTAGGATAAAATCTATTTTGTCCAGATACGGCTTTAGTTTAGAAACCGGTGTTGCAGGATTTATGGTTAAGCCTACTTTTTTTCCCAGCGATTTAATTAAATCTATATTCTTTTGTATATTCTCCTCTATTTCAACGTGAAAGCTAATCATCCCTGCGCCAGCATCTGCAAATTTCTCGATATACTGCGAGGGATGCTCGATCATTAAATGAACATCTTTTATGAGGTTTGTTTTAATTGACTTAACAAGATGAGGGCCAAATGTGATATTCGGAACAAAATGCCCGTCCATGATGTCGAGATGGAGAAAATCAGCGGTTTTTACCTTATCGACTTCATCCTGAAGATGAGCCAAATCGGCAGTCGTTATTGAGGGCGCTACTTTAACCATAGAAGGGGACAAAAAAATAAACTTTATAAAGTTTTATATTAGACAGTTGTTTAGAAAATAAAAATAGATTCAAAATGCCAAACAACAAAATCTCTTTAGGTTCTGACCATGCTGGTTTTAAATTAAAAGAATCCATAAAGAATTATCTTAAAGAAAAAGGATATGAAGTGAAGGATTTCGGAACTAATTCCGAAGAATCTGTTGATTATCCGGATTACGCAAAAGCTGTTGCAAAAGATGTCATAAAAAATAATTCTCGTGGAATTTTAATTTGCGGCACAGGAATTGGGATGAGCATAGCTGCAAACAAAATCAAGGGGATCAGGGCTGCTTTATGTCGAAGTGAATATGATGCGGAAATGTCGCGAAGGCATAATGATGCAAATATTCTGACTTTGGGGAGCAGAACAACTCACACAGATGATGCAAAAAAGATAGTGGATGTCTTCTTAAACACACCGTTTGAAGAAGGAAGGCATATTCAGAGAATTAAAAAGATTCATGATATGGAGAAATAATTATAAACAGTCCGATATCCTGCAGTTAAAAAGGGGTTCTGATAGTATTATGGGATAAGAATGGATCGCTCACAAATAGAAATAGCAGGACGAATCAGCCCTTACGAATTTAATCGGTATGCTCTCGCAAACGGACTTAAGACATTCAACTTGCCTCCACAATCTTTGTGCGCATTAATAGTTCAAGCGCCGGAATATTCAAATTTTCGAGAGCTGATAGCGGATTTGCACCAAGATTTTCAAGCGATTCAAAATATTTTTGCCCATGGGAACGGAAAATTTTCAAGATTTAGGCAGGAATTGTCAAAAGCAAAAAATGCGTCAAGAAAAGGGGAAACCATAGACGATTATCTTGTTTGGCTTGGGGCATGCTCGGATAATTCAGGTGGGTTGGGAATTCAGTATAGGGGTCAGTCAGGCATAACGGGCGATGAACTATACTTTAAAAGAGAAGATGGAGGAAGGATTTATTTGGCCAGGCTGTTTTTTGTAATGGGACAAAATCTGTGGAATTATTCAGTCTCTTCAAACACTGAGTTCGATTTTTGGTTAGCTGAAAAAAAAGTTTATGCAGTGGCAAATGCAGATATATCCAAGGTTACTTCTTCTTCCATACTTCCTTCACTGCATTAATATCCTGGACTTGGAGAAATAATTATAAAGCTATTTTAAATCCTGTTTGTAAAAGAGTTCTGATAGTGAGGCAAAATGGATCGCAAAGAAATAATCATATCTGGTCCTGTGGCAATGGCAGACTATACACCACAGGCGCGAAGACTTGGACTAACAATCCTCGGAGCACGTGAAAGCGATCTGTATGCTATTATCACTGACACCAGAATATATCCTGATTTCAGGGAGGTTGTGGAGGATTTTCCGCCTTATGTTAGAAGAAGGAGTAAAAGGTATTCACCTAATGAAAAGCCCGGCCTGACATGGCATGAGGTATCGAAAATGACGAATAGCGAGAGAGCCTTACTAACTTATTATCGCTTCGTATGTGGACCATCCAAATTTAAGCTGACCGAAGGACAAAGCATCGATGACTATGTTGCTGAAATAGCCGATAGAGCCAGCAGATTCAATAGCTTAGTTGTGCAAAACCCAGTGAATAAGACAATGGAGGAATTGACTTTTAAACGGGCAAGTTCAGGCAAAGTTTACTTGGCAGCACTCAAAACAACTACGTATAACATATCGAACAATTACACAGTCAACCCGCCGCTTCATCAGCATTGGCAGACGAAAGAACAAGTATTCGCAGTTGCCACCAAAATAGAATAATTTTATCTCTTTCTCTTCAAAACATCCTTTACTGCATTAACAATATCCTGAGAAGTCATTCCATAAGCCTTCATCAATTCTGCTGAAGTTCCAGACTCCCCGAAAACATCTTTCATTCCAATAAACTTGACAGGAACCGGATAATTCTGCGCAACTACCTCTGAAACCGCGCTTCCCAATCCGCCATAAATCTGGTGCTCTTCCGCTGTGACTATGGCTCCTGTTTCTTTAGCTGCCTTGATTATTGTTTCAGAATCAATTGGCTTTATTGTATGATTGTTCAGAACCCTTACGCTAATATCCTCTTTTTCCAGTTGTTTTGCCGCAATCAAAGCGTCATAAACAAGGGAACCGCAGGCAACAATCGTAACATCTTTTCCTTCGTTGAACAACTCTGCCTTCCCGATTTCAAATTTAGTGTCAGCAGTTGTCATCACTGGAGTTTTTTCCCTTCCGACTCTTATATATACCGGACCCTTGATAAAAGCAGAGCCTATTATTGATTTCTTTGCCTCATAGAAATCGGCAGGGACAATTACAGTGAAATTTGGAAGGACTCTGAACATCGAAATGTCTTCCATCATCTGGGCGCTCGCGCCGTCAGCCCCGACACTCAAGCCGCAATGGGTTGCCAACAGCTTGACGTTTAATTTTCCGTAGGCAACTGAAACTCTTATATGGTCCATCGCTCTTGCCATGAATGAGCCAAAAGTTGCTGCAAAGGGAACCTTTCCGGACAAGCTCAAACCAGAAGCGATGCCAATCATGTTCTGCTCTGCAATTCCAACATTGAAAAACCTGTCAGGGAATTTTTTAGCAAACTTGTCCATTTTTACAGATTCAACAACACCGGCAGTGAGTGCAACAACATTAAGTGTTGTTTCCCCTAATGCCAATAATCCCTCACCAAAGCCCTCTCTTCCAGCCATTTTATCCGGCTTTTCAAAAAGGTTTGGCGCCAAGTCATTAGGCATTGTTTTCACCCAATTCAGCCAATGCCTTTTCAGCCAGCTCTTTTGACAAGGCCTTTCCGTGCCACTGGTAATCATTCTCCATGAAAGAAACGCCTTTTCCCATGATTGTGCGTGCGATAATAACAACAGGTTTGTCTTTTATTGTTTTGGCTTCTTCCATTGCAGATATCAGTTGCGCAAAATCATGGCCATCAACATCAATAACAAACCATCCGAATGCCTCGTATTTTTTCTTCAAGGGTTCCAGTTTTATAATTTCTTCATGTTTCCCGTCCTGCTGTAGCCCGTTATAATCTATTATCGCGCAGAGATTTTCAAGCTTGTGATGGGATGCAAACATTGCGCCTTCCCAGATTGAGCCCTCGTCCTGCTCGCCATCACCCATAAGACAATAAACAGTGTATTCCTTGTTGTCCATTTTCCCAGCCAGTGCCATGCCTATTGCCACGCAAAATCCCTGCCCTAAAGAGCCGGTTGATGTCTCTATCCCAGGTAGATTAAGTCTGCTTGGATGCCCCTGAAGCCTTGCGCCCATTTTTCTTAAAGTTGACAATTCAGAAATCGGAAAATACCCAGCTTCAGCCATAGCAGCGTATAAAACTGGACAGAGATGCCCTGCTGATAGAATAAACCTGTCCCTGTTATCCCACTCAGGGTCTTTTGGGTTCTGCCTAAGGATGTGAAAATAAAGCGCAGTTATGATTTCAGTGGAAGACAAGCTGCCACCCGGATGTCCGGAACCTGCCTCAGTCGTCATCCTGATGATATGCTTCCTGATTTTGTTTGCTGTCTTCTTCAATTCAGAAATATTCACGCTTTTTACCCCAAACTTTACTTTTTGGATACTTGATTTGTATTTAAATATTTTGTTTAAAGAAGTTTTAGGTTGAGTTTTGGAGATTATTTTTTTAAAATATTTAATCCCACTCAATCGGCGTGGAGCCTGTTGCTGAATGTTGTTGCATACTCTAAGCCCCGCCGGGTAAATGCCACTCGCATAACGAAGTGGCTCGCTTTTTAATTGAGGCGTTATTTTTTATTATTAGAAATATACTCAACTTTCCTTAACTCATTCCTTAAAAAACATCTCCTCGACCAATTCAACATACATTGCATTGCTCCATGCCTGAGCCCAGGCGCCCTCGGACTTTAAATCAGAGGCGCTGGATAATTCTGAGTGATGCCCTATTGCGCCGGAAAAGAGTATTTCTTCGGTTGATGCATCCAGTATTTTTCTGATATTAAGGCTGAATTTCTCCTTATTAATTTTAGACATCACCAATGCAGCCATGTTGTTAATCCAGAACCAGGAGTCGCCATGATGGTAACTTGCCGGATTCTGTCCAGTGTGATTCGGCTGGAACAACGGATTATTCTTGTCTATTGTTGTTAATCCGCCCCACTCAAGCCAGAGTCGCTCCATTGCGTATTCGAAGCATTTCGTCCATTCATTCTTCTCAAGAAGTTTTGGATAGAAATATGCCGCGATAAAAAGATTGGGCCTTATTGTTTCATCACCTATTCCGTCAACTAGGAATTTTCCATTCCAGAACCTTTTCTTCACAGCCTTGTGCAAACTTTTTTCCAAGGCGTTGTAAAATTTTTTCTCCGTAAGCCTTAGCATCATATCATAAATCCTCAGCTGCATTGCCTGGATTTCTATTCTCATGCCCTCGCGCCCATTATTGCCTGAAACAGTATCCATCCATGTTTCCTGGGCCTTGTTCCAGACAAGGCTTTCCCTCGAATATGTTCGTATAATGCTGTCAAGAATTTTTTCAAGCTGTGCGATTATGTCTTCAAGCTCATATTTCTCAAAATAATACCTAAGATGCTTTTCTTTGTTTAGAGAGTCCAGAAACTGCCCAAAGCGCAGAAAAAACCATCCTGTGCTGTCAGCAGAGGCTATTGAGCTTATATCCACGTTTGCCAGTCTGCCATTTGTTCTTTTTGTGCCAAGCTCCTTGACAAGGATGTTTTTCACAAGCTTGTATTTTTTCTGGAACAAAAGCGCCTTCAATGAAACCGCTTCGTCCCTTACCCAGCATTGGAAGAACCATGGAAAGCCTGCCAATATGCCATCATTTAATGTTAATCCATCCAAACTTGAAAGCGCGCACCTGAAAGCCATGCTGACAAGTGAATCAGGCAGATGCCAGCCAAGATAAGAATCATAATATTCTTCCTGAACTTTTTTTAATTCCCCAAGATGGCTGTAAATGTATTCAGCACTTGCCTTTGCCTTTTCCCTGTCCTTGTCAACTGCAATAATGAATTTTGTTCCGGAAATCTTCAATGCCCTGAAAACAAATCTTTCCCAGGGAGAGGAATTTCTCAGCTTGTCTGCTTCATAGCTCTTTTTAACCCACTGCATTACTTTTTCCGCATTGCCATCAACCTTAATTGCGGCATAAACAACGAGCTCTATATCCCCGTCCTTGCCGTCTTCCTTGAGAGTAGTCCTTTTGACATATTTCAGAAGGTATTTTCCATCCTCCTCATACATCTCATAATTTCTTCCCCAATCCCTTAAATCATAGCTTTCCCTCACATCAAAATCCAGAAAGAACTCTTTGTCAGCATTGATTTCGTAAACCAGCGCATTATGTTTATGAGGAATGAAAAAGGAATCTGCAAAATTCTCAAAATGCCTTTCAAGAATGAAAAATTTATTTGTTATCATTCGAGGATATTGCGCATCAGGAAAAAAGATTGAATCAAGAATCTTCAGCATGCTCTGGTCATAGACAAAAAACCCGTCATACCTGCTTCTTGTGAATGAGTCTGAAAAATATCCGCCAGTTTTATTGGAAAGAAGTATTCGTATATTGTTGGAAACCTCTTTTGAAACCATCTCCTCCTTAAACTGATGGGCAATGCGAACCATTAACTCTCGCCCCTATAGAAGGCAGCGGCTGTTTCAGGAGAAACAGAATTGACATACGTATCAGTGGCTAGCTCAAAACCTCCCCAAATAGCCTTTCTTGGGCATATTTCAATGTGAAAATGCAAATCCTGGTCCAGTGGCGCATTGTGCAGAAAATAATTGTAAGGCAGTCCTAATTCAGCGAGCTTCGAGAGTATCTTCTTCAGGACTTGTGCAAGGCTGGATAGCTGCGCATCATTCATTTCAGTAATGCTTTTTATATGCGCCTTTGAAAAAATCCATGCCTCATAATTGAACCGCGACGCATAAGGTGAAAAGGAAACAAAGTGCTCGTTCTCAAATATTCTCCTGAAGCTTTGCTTTTCTGTTTGGATAATGCTGCAATACGGGCAGGAGCTGAATTTCTTTGAAACATTCACCTCTTCCTGTATCAAGGTTGGAAGAAGATTATATGCTGCAACCTGGCTATGGCTATGAACAAGTGAAGTGCCCGCATCTCTCCCGCTGTTCTTGAAAACCTGCACATACATTATCGAGGGCTCTTTTGAAAGCTTATTTATCCGGTCGCAATAGGCCTTCAGCACCATAGTTATCTGCTCTTCGGTTAAAGCTGCCAGCTGCTTCTTGTGATTTGGCGTTTCAACTATGATTTCATGGTGTCCGTAAGGATTGGAAAAGGTGTAAAACTGATTATGTGTTTCTATCATAGAAGTTCCTTCCTGCTTTATGAAAGGGTATTTGTTGTCAAACCATCTTACCTGCCAGTTTGGGCTTCCTATTCTTCCAATCTCTGGAGGGGTATGGGACTCGTTTCCAGGACAGAAGAAACAAACATCAAGCTCGTGAATGGTTTCCTTGATAAACTCCTTGGGCCTTTTGCCCCTGTCTTCAGAAATAATTACCCATCTGTCAAGTATGTAATCCTTTCGGAGTTCCATCTATGCACCTCTCTTGTAAATGCCTTGAGTTGAAATATATAAAAATATATTGTTTTTTGAAAGTGACGGCAGACGGATTTGCTGTGGCAAATCCTACGCGACACCCCGTAAGGGACGTCCCCCGTCGCGTCTGCGTCACAAATCCAACAATGGCGAGGCGAGGCTGGGGATGCGCCCTGCGGGCTGCCGAGCAGGGCAAAATCTAAACAGATTTTGATCGTCGAAGCCATTGTTGTTGGATTTGAGATTCAAATTACCACATCGAAAATCAAATAACAAACTTTATAAAAGAAATAAGGAAAATTGCTATTGTGGATATTAAAGAATTGATAACTAAAGTTGAAGCTTCTGAGGAGTATAAGAATTGGAGAAGTTCTAATTCAAAGGCTTTTCTTGCCAACATATTCACAATCCCCAATTCAGATCCTGAGGAATGGAGCCTAAATTATTTTGACTCTGAAAAGGAGGAGATAAATTCCTTCGTTGTTGGGGAAGGTATCACGCTAACAACACATACGGAAATTCTCAGCGATGGGGTTCCACAAGAATTGGAACCTAAAAAAGTGTCCATTGCTTTTGACAAGGCGTTATCAATCGCAAATGATTTGATGAAAAAGAAATATCCTGCATTCAAGCCTGCAAGATGCATGGTTGTGCTTCAATATGTAAATGATAAGCAGGTCTGGAACATATCCTTTTTCTCAGCCCTGCTTCATACTTTCAACATAAGAATTGATGCAGGCGATGGAAATGTAATTTTGGATAAACTACTTTCAATCATCCATTTTGAAGATACTAAAAAGGAATAGATGAGTTGAATTCTATAGTTTTCATTTGAATTAAATTTATATAGTTAGAAATTCAAAAAATGATTGAAAATGAATTTTTTTAACAACGGAATAAGTTACAAGACGATAAAAAACAACAAGACTCTTTCTGGTTTTTTCAAGAAGAAAGAAGAGAAGGAAGAAGAAGATAAGTAAATGTTTGGTTGATTGTTCTGTGATTTATTTTAAGAATTAACTTAAATCCCCTTAAATCAAACTTTTCTGGACTTCATTATTTGAATTTTCTTCATTCAATACAGACTCCCACAGCTTCAGGGTTTCATTGCGAACAGTATCTGCGGTCTTTGGGGGATTGTTATCAATGTAAAAGAACATTGAGCCCTGCTTCTCAAATAAACCCTTAAGCCATAAACTGCTGTATCTCTCCTCAATCTTGCGCTGGAAGAGAAGATTGTCAAAGATTGAGATTGTTTTTGACAGTTTTAATTGCAGTCGCTGCATTGCATAGTCAGAAGATACTCTGGTAATTATTATAACCCCTGGCGAATTTTCCATGGCAAGCCTGTTGCCTGGCAGTCTCATTAAATCCGCGATTGTGATGTGCTCCTGAACAGGCTGATAAACCAAGGAGCTAATTAATCCTCTTTCCTGGAAAACATATTTTTCCTTTTCCATGGCAGGAAGAATTACTCTTCTGTACAGGATTTCCCTGTCCAAAGCGAAAGCCATAGCCAACGACTGCGCAGAGTATTTTCTTTCGTTCTCCTTGATTAACTCTTCACGTATTGCCTTTCCAACAAATGAATAGCTCGGCTCTGAAGAAACTATGACATCAAACCTGTCTAAATCAGCAGGCTCCGGAAATCTGCCGTACTTCTGGCAGTAGTCTTTCAAGTCAAGAATTTTGAGAGTTTTGGCAACAGCCCATTCCCTTAATGTGTTAATGACTATGGTTTTTCCTGAGTAATCAAGCCCGTCAACCAATACAAACCTATTTGAGACTGTCATATTTCTCTTCCCACGCTTGTATAACTTCTTCTTTTAATTCCTGCTCTGTCTTCGGGGGATTATTGTCAAGATAAACAACTTCAGAGCCCTGGTTTTCCAAAAGCTGCTTCAGCCATTCTGCCCTGTACCTTTCATCCAGTTTCTTTAGAAATAATAAGTTTTCATATATGGAGTCGTCTTTTTTTGTTCGTAAAGCCAGTCTTTCGGTTGCGGCCTCCGGGCTTACAGTAATGATAAAAATAATTCCCTGCAGATATTGCAGAGACAATTTATTGCCCGGTAGACTCATTGTTTCCTGCAGCTGCACTCCCTCAACAGGCTGATAAACCAGGGAACTCACTATACCCCGCTCCTGAAAAATAATTTTTTTATTCTTTAATGCGGGAATTAGCAATTTTCTGTACAAAATTTCCCTATCCAGGGAAAATGCATGTGCAATTGAAACCGCAGAATAGGCTCTTTTATTGTCCTTTATCATTTCCTCTCTTAAACCCCTTCCAACAAGGGAATAAGTTGGCTGCGAGGAAATAATGACATCATAATCCTTCACTTCCTCAAATTCAGGAATATTATCATTATCCTTCCAGTAGCTCCTCAAATCAAAGACTTTCAGCCTTTTCGAAAAAGCCCATTCCTTCAATGCCTCAATTGCGGTTCCCTTGCCAGAACCATCAATGCCCTCTGCCATGACAAATGGGAGTTTCATAAAGGAACAGAATAATAAGGATAATATAAAGTTTTAGGAATAATTGGAATGTTAATTAGCTTTATAAATTCAGG
>Ga0315286_10000014_pt1 | contig 115441 bp, 124 predicted proteins | sample YL17G10_0_MG_FD_205038 | JGI IMG/M metagenome (GOLD analysis project Ga0315286, IMG submission 205038) | Sediment microbial communities from Yellowstone Lake, YNP, Wyoming, USA - YL17G10_0 | ecosystem: Environmental > Aquatic > Freshwater > Lake > Sediment | place: USA: Wyoming | collected...
GTATTCTGACTTCAATGATTTCGTCTATGGATTTGTTCTTGAGGTACTCCCCTACGGTATTTCTAACTATGTAATCAACAATATACGAAGGTGTATAGTAGATTCCCATGCTCTTGCGTGTGCTTTTTTCAATCTCCAGTTTAACCCTCTTTTCAGTTCCGTGTAAGATGGTTCCCAAGTATTGTTCGTATATGCTTCCTAGCAGGTCGCCCGGGATTTCGTTGAAATTATACTTCTGCTGGTTTTGTATGGTTCCGTAGTAAAGACCATTTATGACCTTAGCCAAGGAGTCCTCACCGAAAAAGCCTTCCTTTTCTAACAAGCCTTCTACAAAAAGCTTGGAATTGTAATTTTTGTCGAGTTCTCTGAATTTCACCAGTAGAGTTTCCCATATCCTTTCTGTGGTACGGCCTTCCTTGAAATCGGCCACGACTTTAAGAAGACCTTCTGCAGGCTCAAGGCTGCGGTCTTCAACCGACCGGATGAAGATGAGGCGGTCTATAAGGATTTGAACAATCTCGTCTATCTGGGAGTCTGTAAGATAGTTGCGGAGACCTTTCAGGTCTTTTGAAAGCCACTCCCTGAACTTAAGCATATCTGTGAGAATGCTCTCGTCAATCGGTTTGGAAAGCTTCTCGTCTTTTCTGGAGAGAAGTTTGTTTATCTCTTGTTTCTCAAAACTTTCCTTCGATAGCAGCCAGAGTCTGTCGAACTCGTCATCAAACTTTTCGCAGAAAAGCTGAATCTCGCCCTTAGCATCTTTCAGAAAATTCTTGTTTATGTTTTTGATGTTGGAAAGTGCATGATACACTCTAATCTCTTTGAAGTTGGTGAGTATTGCGAATTTGATTTTGTTATGGTATGCATAAGAAACCGCCTGTCTGCCTTCGATTTCCGAGAGATTAACGCTAGTCTTCTTTGCTTCGATGACTGCTACTGATTTGTTTCCTATACGGAGAACATAGTCGGCTCGGCCTCTTAGTATCTTTTCTTCCTTCTCTATATCAGATCTTTCCCAGCCAAGGGCTTCCAGAAGCGGTTCTATGAACTGATACTTGATCTGTTCTTCTGGCTTATGGTCAATTTCGCCCGACTTTCTCCGAAAATCATCAACCAATTCCAGCACTCTCTGTTTCGCTTCTTCCTTTGAAACCATGTTTATAATGAGAAGGCCTACTTTTAAGTCGTGCGCAAGAGCGAAGTTAAACGAGAGTAACGTCGGATAAGTTCTACCGGCCCTAGCGGCTTCTCACACACGACAGCCATATAAATATTCACACGACATTTCAAGTATGTTCGTTCCATCGGTAGAGATCAAACCATATTCTGTTAGTTATGAAGCCAGGGTGCGGCAAATCGTGATGGAGAATATCGGGGGGTTTTATCCGGGGATAGAAAAGTGGCTCGATAAAGAAACGAAGAAATTGAACGACGGAATAGATTACGGGTGGATTATTGTAGATGGTAAGGACTCGGTTCTAGGAGTCGCTATAACCGGACTGGAAAGATCGGACTACAACATAGCTAAACTTAAAACATTCTATATATCGAAAGAAATATCGGGCTACGCGTTTGGAGTGCGCTTGCTGAAGACTGTACTCAATTTCTGGACCGCAAGAAAGGCCAGGGCCGTTTTTGTAACTTTCGCCGAAGAGGAACTAGACGATTTGAGGGGGTTTTTCGACAAGTTCGGATTTGTAATGGATGGAATACAACCACAGTTCTATCGACCGGAGAAAACCGAATACGTTATGAGCAAAACCTTCGTTTACGAAGAGATAGACGAAGGCTCATTTGTCGACTTCGTGAGAAAATATCTACTTAAAATGCGTGGTATCGTACCGCAGGAGAATGGATCAGAGTTCCTGGCGCATGAAGATAGCAGACTTAGCAAGTCCCCACGCTCAGTTTATGTAAAGATAATTACCGAAAGGGATGTCAACTGCGAGAATCTTTTCAAAGAGCTCGCAGAGAAGGACGACGCAAATAAATGCCTATATTCGCTGGTTGTTTCTTTCTACCCCCTGCAGGTAGAATCGTCTACTGAGAAGATAAAGGTCATAGACGGCTATACGCTAGAAAGCCTGTTTTACCCCCTAAGGTTGAGGAGACAAGGTATCGCCGGTATTATTTTACCCATAAAAGAAGACTACGCTAGAGATCTCTTATTCGTTGATGAGCCACAGAGAAGAGTTATGAAAAAAAGAGTTTCGTTTACGCATGAACGGGTCTACTATACGGGAAAGGACTCCTTCGGTGACGTAAAACGAGGCGGTACGCTCCTTTTTTATCTATTGGCAGACGAGGACAGAAGAGGCGTTATCGGAGAGGCCAAGATAAAGGTTTTAGATGTCGGAGTGAAAACCGAAGATGCGATTAAAAAGTATGTGGAACGCGGTGTGATCTCGACCGTAGAGGAACTAAAAAAACATTCAAAGTGTGGAAGGGTTAGTGTGTTTCTGCTAACGCATGTCAAAAGATATACCAGAACGGTTGGTCTGAATGAACTGAGGCAAATAGTACCAGATGTTTTTTGTCCTTCCCAGCCGCTTACGCTCGAAGAAATAAACGCCATCCGCCGCATAGCAAACAATGATCCGTACTCTTATTAGATGTTCAGAACTTTATCATCGACATATATGAAATCTTGAGGCGCGTGTTTGACGCCGATCTCTGACAGTGAGACAGGTCTATCGAACAATGAGCTTTTTTTGATTTCAAGGGCCACCCCATGGCTTTTGTTTTTATAATATTCATGGAAAAGAGTCGAAGAAACACAGGAGCTATTTTTTGTTAGCTGCCAGATTTCTTTGATTGTTTTTACATGTATGCGCGTGACTTCGAAATAGCCTATAATCGCTTTGGTTGGAAAAGTTTCGTATATTAAAACATGCTTGCATCTGTTTCTAGGAACTCGTTTTCTGAGTTCAAACTTTTTCTTGCCAGAGAGTATCAGCTGTGAATAAGGTCTTCTCACCGAGAGTAAGAGTGCGTCACTTCTTTTTTCCATCTGGACTCCTCCCGGCTGGATACAGTATATAAACAGTCTTTCCGATGTAATCTTCTGGGAAATAAACTCTACCGTTTTTGCCGCTGCGACCAATGACTGCTGTTTGGATTTCGACAAACGATATGGAGTCCAATGAAATGGATCCATTTAACTTTGCGTTAACTGTCTTTATCTTCATAGCTATTTATAGCTATAAATAGCTACATTTAAAAAGATTTTGCCAAGGCAAAGGCTTAAATATACAACCATCAAAGTGATATTGTGGCAATATTGCCATCAAATTAATTAGGAGGATAAAATGACAGAAGACATAAAACATGGCGAAAAGATGATAACGTTCAAAGTACGGTTTTGGACTACAGGTCTAACGAGCCCGAAAATGGTTTGGAGCAATGGAGCCATAACTCCCGTCACTAACAGGTCGAGAGGAATAAGAAATACTCCCGAGGGCCACACCTTTTTCAGGAACATCGACGATCTCCCCCGAGCTATGAAAGAGATCTTGAAGAAGCATGGGATTGCCGTGGTCGAGAAGGAAAAAGGTACAAAGCGAGCATATCTTGTGGACCTGGAGTAACTTAGTTGCTCTCTCGCTTTCGGGGCCTGTCCCAATAAGGGCTCTTGCACTTAGGACACACCATTGGCTTCACCTTTCCATCCCTCGGAACCCAAACATGCTCACACCGCTCGCATTTGAACGCGGCCACCTGAACCTTGCCCATATACTAATGGTAATATACCGTTAAGTATTTAAAGCTTACGTACAATATATACCTAGAGATAATATACCAAGAGGTAAGACATGTCCCAGCAAGCCGCCCACCGCAACTGGTCGTTGTATAACTTGGCGCAAACCGGCGAGAAGATGCTCTTCCTCAAGATCATCAGCAATGCTGTGGACGCTTTGGACATACCCTACACGTACGCCGGAAGGGGCCAGCCGTCGATAGGCATCGACGACATGATAAAGTGCTGTTGCATCAAGGTCTTCAACCAGTTCTCTAGCCGCCGCTGCGTTCCGGACCTCCAGCTCGCGAAAGCGCTGGGCTACATACACCGCGTTCCCCACTTCAACATCGTCCAGAAGTACATGAGATCTCCTGAGATTGTGCCTCACCTCCATGACCTTTATCGGGCAATAGCCCTGCCGCTTTACAGCGTGGAGACCACCTTCGCAGTGGACGCGACGGGCTTCGGCACCTTCAGGAGGCGATGGTGCGACTCCCGCTTGGACGTAAAGCTGAAGCGCGACTTCAAGAAATTGCATGTTATCTCCGGCGTCCGCACGAACATCATCACCTCGGCAGAAGCGAGCTTCGGCACGTGCGGAGACTCTCCGTACTTCGGCGACCTCGTGAGGGACACGGCCCACGACTTTAGGGTCAGGGAAGTCTACGCCGACTCCGGCTATCTCTCCCGCGAGAACTGCAACCTCGTCGCCGAGCTGGGTGCGAGGCCCTTCATCATGCCTCGTTCGAACACGAAGGAATACGGCAGGGTGGACTACCACGGCAAGATCGTGCCGTGGATCGAGATGGTCATGCTGTGGAAGACGAACGAAGAGGCGTTCAGGCGGCACTATCACCAAAGAAGCAATGTCGAATCGACGTTCTCGATGATGAAGCGGAAGTTCCTGCCCTACATACGCAGCAAAGGCGAACAAGCGCAGTTCAACGAGCTCATCGTGAAGGTGTGCTGCCACAACGCATCGGTCCTCGTGAACAGCGTCTTCGAGCTGAGCGCGAGCATGGAGTTCGCCACTCCGATTCCCCCGGGACGCGCCAGGTTCGACCCGCACGAGGCCCAGGCCGGAATAAAAGTGCAACGTGATTAAAAGTGCAAAGCTCTAAAAAGCTTGACCGTTAACTATTTAAATACCACAATATATAATTACTACATTAAAACGTAAAAACGCGCAACACAATGTAAACACCATGTGAAACCCCCGGAAGAGAAGGCGTTCATGCGATGAAACGCGACCCCGTCACCATAATGGAGCAGATATTCGAAGCGTTAGAGCGGGGAAGGCCTTTCACGCTGAACGAGCTCTCCAAGGAGACGGGCATCCACAGCCTCACGCTCAAACGGTACATACGCCTCGTCTCCATGGTGCGGCGCGAGCCTGCCTTGGAGGTCATAAGGACGCGCCATTCCGTCGTCATACGCATCGTTCGCACCGTGTCCACCGTCGCGCCAGCTGGTGGCGCCGCCAGCGGCGGACGGGACGGCGGCGGGAAAGAAGATATTTAACCGGGCGATACAAAAGATAGGTGAATCCGATGGCAGAAAAGATCATAACAGTCAAAGTCGCGGAGCTTGTCGAAAAAGAGGAATCAGGCCGCGGAATCGTCAGGATAGACAGCAAAACCATGATGGAACTCGGGATCAGAGAGGGTGATGTTATAGAGCTCCAGGGAAAATCTAAAACCGGCGCCATAGCTGTAAGGCCATATCCTGCGGACATCGGCCTTGGCCTCATCCGAATGGACGGTTTCTTGCGCCGCAACGCCGGCGTTGGCGTGGGCGAAATTGTCAAGGTCACGAAGGCTGACGTCAAGGAAGCTAAAAAAGTCGGTCTCGCCCCCACACAAAAGGGCATCCCTCCAATGAATGCCATCCAGATAAAGAGGAACCTCTACCTCCGTCCGGTCGCTGAGAAGGACGTCATCGTGCCTTACGCAGCCTACGCGAGGAGACGCGACCCGTGGGAAGAGGTTATGGATCAGGTGTTTTCCGGTTTTTATGGGCAAGCCAGCCCGATACCGACAGGGACGAGCTTCGCTGTAGTCGCGACCTCGCCTTCCGGCATAGTGAGAATCACAGACAACACCACACTCGAGATAAAACCAGAGCCCGTTGCCACGACCGAAACCCGCGCCGCCCCGTCCATCACCTACGAGGACATCGGAGGCCTAGGCGACGCTGTGCAGAAAATCAGGGAGCTGGTCGAACTGCCTCTGCGCCACCCCGAGCTGTTCGAGAAGCTGGGTATAGCCGCTCCGAGAGGCATATTGCTTTATGGCCCTCCAGGAACAGGTAAAACGTTGATAGCCAAGGCCGTGGCCAACGAATCCGGGGCATCGTTCCATCCCGTCAGCGGCCCTGAGTTCATGAGCAAATTCTACGGAGAGTCCGAAGCGAATCTCAGGAAGATCTTCGATGAGGCAGAGAAGAACGCGCCGTCTATCATATTCATAGATGAGATTGACGCTGTCGCGCCGAAGCGCGAAGAAGTGACAGGAGAGGTGGAGCGGCGCGTCGTCAGCCAGTTGCTCACCCTTCTCGACGGCATGAAGAGCCGCGGCAAGGTCATAGTGATAGGTGCAACCAACAGGCAGAACTCCTTGGATCCGGCGCTGAGACGGCCCGGCAGGTTGGACAGGGAAGTGGAGATTGGCGTCCCGGACGAGGCCGGAAGGAAACAGATACTGCAGATACACACAAAGAACATGCCGCTCTACAACTGGGAAGACGACAAGTCAGAATCCATCCTCGCAGAGAGGCTGGACTCCTTTGAGAACCAGGCGAAAAAACGCATAGAGAAAGCCAAGGCAGACGCTGAACGTTACAGGAAGGACGGCGACAGGGAAAAAGCCGAAAGCCTCCAGCAGAGCATAAGGAAAGTCGAAGCAGACGTAGAGACTGTGAAAAGAGTCTCGTCGAGGATGAAAGGGAAGAGCAAAGATATCTTGGCTTCGATTGCCAAAGAGATCAATGATGTCAGGGCTTCCCAGAAGCCTGAAGCGAAGAGCGACGAGACGTTAAAGCTCTTCTCCGAAAGGATCCAGAAGGGGAGCGACAAGGAGAAAAAAGACGTCTGCAAGGATCTCCTTGATGCCGGAGTAATATCGAAAGATTACATCGACGGCATCATCCACAAATCATTGGAAAGCATGATAGCAGCGCTGGCCGCCAAGACTTATGGTTACGTCGGCGCAGACCTGGAGGCGCTGGCGAAAGAGGCGGCCATGGCTGCACTGCGACGCATTCTCCCTGGCATGAGCTGGCAGAAGCAAGAGGAGTTGCCTGAAGGCCTCATGGAGAAGCTGCAGGTCATGAAAACTGACTTCGACAACGGATTGAACATGGTCGAGCCCTCTGGCATGCGCGAAGTGTTGATAGAGATACCGAAGGTCAAATGGGATGATGTCGGCGGCCTGGACGAGGTGAAGGAGACGCTGCGTGAGATAATAGAGTGGCCGCTCAAGTCTCCTGAAACCTTTGAGAAGATGGGTATAAAGCCGCCCACGGGTGTGCTGTTCTACGGCCCGCCGGGCTGTGGCAAGACGCTGATAGCCAAAGCCGTCGCCACGGAAGCAGGCGCCAACTTCATCGCCATCCGCGGACCTGAAATAGCCAGCAAGTGGGTCGGCGAGTCCGAAAAGCATATAAGAGAGATATTCAGGCGCGCCAAACAAGTTGCCCCTGCGATAATATTCTTCGACGAGATAGACTCGATAGCTGCGAGCCGCGGCCAGGATCAGGGCTCTCACGTCTACGAGAACATCGTCTCACAGATACTGGTCGAGATGTCGGGCATAGAGGACATGCGCAACGTCGTCGTCATAGCCGCGACGAACAGGCCGGACATCATAGACAACGCGCTGCTGAGGCCGGGCAGGTTCGAGCGGCAGCTGCTGATCCCGGCACCGGACCAGAAGTCGCGCGAGCGCATACTCGGCATACACACGAAGAGCGTCCCGCTGGTGAAGGGCGTCAACGTCAAGAAGCTGGCGGCGGTCACGGACGGCTACACCGGCGCCGACCTCGAGGCCCTCGTCAGGGAGGCCGCGATGGGCGCCATAAGGCGCAGCAACCTCAAGCCGACCAAGGTGGAGCAGAGGGACTTCGATGCCGCTGTGAAGGTCGTGCGCCCGTCGATAACGCCCCATGTCATGGAGTTCTACAAGAACGTAGCGGGCGTCCTGAGGACGCCGATGCCACGGAAGAAGGAAGAGGAAGTCGAGTACATCGCCTGATTGCGGCGCGTCATTCTTCCGTTCCAGCGTCGCTTCCGCCGAAGTACATCTTTTCGTGAAGGAAAGGCACCAATGCAACTGTAAGTCCGTGCGTATACAGCTGCTTCCGGTCCATTGCGCCTTTCGTGAGGAATGCAATCGCTCCGCCTTTCTGCTTCGTGTTGTGCTCGTCCGTGATCTCGTCCATGACGTCTCCCAGTTCCATGCCCGCCTGAAGCTTCCGCACGATTGGTCCAGGCAGCTCGAACAGCGGCGAGACGCCGAAGCCTTCCTTCCCGCGGGCGTCGATGACGCACATGCAGCCGAAAGAGAACCATCGGCCATACAGCTGCATGATTCCTCCTTCGGCCCCGACGAAGAAATCCGCGTTCAGGCCGCTGCTTTCGCTTTCCCGCTTCAGCGCACGCGCCCTGTTCTTCGCGCCGTCGAACGTCTCCAGGCCGATGGGCTGCGCAGGGACGCCGGATTCGGCGGCAAAGCCTATGGCTTCCACCGGGCTGAAGTGCTTCCCGAAGGCCTCGCGGACGGCCTCAATCTTGACGGGGTTCAGGGAGCCGACCAGCACTTTCATGCAAGATATATGCGCCGGCAGTTTTTATACGTGGCGCGGGCGAAGCGCCATGCACGGGGAGTTTTTAAACGTTCGTTTTATGGTTTATTTATGAGTAGTGAAAATCGCACAGCACGAAGGCTGATGCACGCAGAAAGCATGCTCGGGTCATCTTACGACCTGAGCTCGTGCGGAATCGGAGTGCAGAGAGAGGTGACACGCTGCCTAGCCTACGAACCCGATGCAATTCCAAGAAAAGGATATCTGGCAACCGCCCTGCACGCCGGCGACCGTTCGAACCTTATCTTTTCCGCCGATTTAGCGCTCAAGGAGGAGGGCCCGTTAGATAGAAGAACCTCCAGGACGTTAGGAATTGAAATCGCCGTGCTTCACGACCATTCACGCGAGCTGGAAGATGGCGCTCTGGTCCATTTCGCATATGGGGAGCCTTTCCGGGGACCTGTCAATTACAGATGGAACGCAAGGAAGGCTAAAGAGCTGCTGGAGACTCTCTATCGTGAAGGGTATTTTTCCGGGGCTCCTCCTCACGAAGCGAAAGATGCCGTATCGGCGTTCCGCATGTGGGGATTTAATTCAGATTTTGTCGTCGTGGTTAGGGAGGCCGGCAGTGTTGTTGACAGCAAGAGAATAAAAGCCGAGCAACACGCTTTGATGCTTGGCGAAGGCAGGCCATTCTATGTGCGGTTTCACGCCGAAAAGCTGGATGTGATGGCCTCGGTAGCAGAACGCGCGCTGGAGTTGAGGAAGAGGCTGACTGGAGAAGAGGATTATGTGAATGCGATTGCAGAGAATGAAAAAAGATGGAGACAAAACTGGAGCAAGCTGTTCGGCGAAGAGATGCCACCGGCAACTGAGCTCATACGCTCCGCCCGCGAGACGGCGCGCAGCGCCAGAGAGGCTTTCGCATAAGCCTGTGCTATCGTTTGTCGCCGTTTTTATTGTATCGAAGGAAATTATTCCCATGCAGGACATCCGCGCCCCTGCCGTCGCAGGGACGTTCTACTACCTGGGCGAGGAGATGCTGAGGGAGCAGGTCGACAAGCTGCTTCTGGAGACGAAAGAGAAGCCGCGCTTCCACGCTGTAATCGCGCCGCACGCCGGATACATGTACTCAGGCAAGACCGCGGCCAAGGCCATCGCCTCGCTGCTGCCTGCGAAGACGTTCGTCATAATCGGGCCTAATCATACGGGGCTCGGCAAATCCTTCGCCGTGGCCGCGAAAGGCGCATGGGAGACGCCGCTGGGCTTCGTCCCTGTGGACGGCGAGATCGCAGCGAAGCTGTGCAGCGGCCCTGCCGCTGAGGACGCGTTGGCGCATTATGAGGAGCATTCCGCCGAAGTCCAGCTTCCGCTTCTGCAGCGCCGCTTTCACGACGCAAAATTTTCGATCGTTCCCATCTCCATCCTGAACATCTCCTATGGGCTCTCGTTCCTCCGAGACTGCATCGAGCTAGGGGAGCAAATCGCTTCGCTGGGGGAAGACGTCAGCATCATCGCCTCATCAGACTTCTCCCATTACATCCCGCTGGACGAGGCGAAGAGGAAGGACGCAGCTGCGATGAAGAGCATCATGTCGCTCGACGCCACGGGACTTTTCAAGGCGCTCGAATCGACGGATGCCTCCGTCTGCGGTTATGGTCCGATCGCCGTGCTGCTGGCCGCGGCGAAGAAGATGGGCATGAAAGCCCAGTCGATAGCGTCGTCATCGTCCGGCGACGTCACCGGGGACAAGGGCAACGTCGTGACCTACCATGCCATCGGCTTCCGTTGAACGGCGCTAGGCCGCGAACGCGGAAAACACATTACGCCGAATCTACGCCGCGCCGAAGAAATAAAAAGGCCCGGCCACATTATTAAACCAATGTTGACCGCAAGGGACCTCAAGGTCCTCAAGCTGATGTCAGGCAACTTGCTTCTGACGAAGACGGAGATAGCCTACAACCTTTCCAAGGACGGGGACGGCAGCAGCGTTGACGAAGTCCTGCGCCGCCTCCGCGACCTAGAGCTCGTCCAGCGCGTCGAATCCATCGGCACGTCCTTCGTCATAACGTCGAAGGGCCAGAAGGTCCTCAAGCGCGGCGGCGCCGGGGAGCCGGCTGGCGCGGACTGACACCGTGCCAGGGAGCGTTGGAGCAGCTTTATAAGCATGTGTTAAGAAAATTTAACATATGTTAAAAATTTTTAACAGCATGGCCCCCTTCTTCAACGACAACTACAGGCGCATAAGCGTGCGCGAGTATGCAAGGATAGTGCGCATCACTCCGCCGACGGCGTCAAAGGCGTTGGAAGGCATGCGGAAGGACGGCCTTCTCAAGATGAGAAAGGAAAGGAGCTATAACTATTATTCTGCGAACAGGGAGGACAGCCTTTTCCTGGAACTGTCGAGAGCCTACTGGCGTGCCGAGCTCGAGCGGTCCGGGCTGGTTGAGCACCTTGCGAAGGAACTGACCGATCCGCTTGTGGTCGTTTTCGGCTCCTTCGCCAAGGCCGAAGTGAAGGCGGACTCTGACATAGACGTCGCTGTGTTTTCGCCTTCCATGGCAGGCATGGATGCCGGAAGGTTCGAACGCAGGCTGGGGCGCAGGCTTCATGTCTTCGCTTTCACAGGCACGGGAAAGGTGGGGAGCAGCGAACTGCTGGACAGCATAAGGAACGGTTTCGTCATCTTGGGGGGGTGGAGATGATGGACTGGGACGAATGCAGGAAGCGCGGGCTGGTGAAAGAGGTGAGGCCCGACAGCGCCTTGATATCGTCGCTCACCAAGTCCTCCGCCAAGAAGCTGGAAAGCGAACGTCTGCTCCCGCTGAATGCCACAACGGCCGCCTCGAAGATAACGCTGGCATATGACGCCGTTAGGGAACTCATGGAGGCCGTCGCCCTCAAACAAGGCTACAAGATATACAACCACGAATGCTACTGCGCGCTTTTCAAGGAGGTGCTGGAGAGGTCCGGCCTTGGTGACGAGTTCGATTCCTTCAGGCGGATAAGGAACGCTGTCAACTATTATGGAAAGGACGTCCCTCCCACCGAGGCTGGGGTTCTGGTTGGAAGGATGCGCGCCTTCGCCGCCAAGATCGGGGCGGCTTTCTTCTGAACCCGCACACTTGCGGCCACCCATGTTATTCCAACCATTTAAATCGCCGCGCCAATTCTTTCCCATAGCCCCGTGGTGTAGCGGCCAAGCATTTCGGGCTTTGGTTCATGGGACCAAAGCATTGAGGGTTTCGGCCCTGTGAGAAGAGACCCGGAGACGGCGGTTCGAATCCGCCCGGGGCTATAAAATGCACGTCATGCCTGCGCGGAGCCCAGTTCGCCATCACCCTCAGGGCGCGCCTGAACCAGACGATAAGCATGGAGATATGCTGCAACGGCGTGTGCAAGTCGAGGTCGCTGCCTCCGCTGTGCCAGGTGCAATAAAGCGGAAAAACACAGTTTGTGCCGGCTGCCGGGGAGCATGCATGAGTGCTTTTTAAGATTTGCTTCCAACGCCATTCCATGTCATGCTTCGATTCGATTTACGCAAGAGTCGTCTGTCCTGCCACAGGGAAAAGAGGAGAGGTGGGATCCAGGTCAAGTGGGCGGCAGCGAGCATGTATGGATATAATGTTGGCGACGCCATGGAAGAGGCGCCGCCGGGCGACGTGTGGATAGTTGACGATTATTTGTGCCCGTTCTGCGAAGAAGCCGGACGCGAACCCCGGCATTATGTCGCCACCCATCTCGTAAACGGCAGGATAGAAGGTGTCCTTTCTGAGCATGCTTGCAAGAAAAGGCATCCAGAAGTTCCTCTGGCCAGCGGATATAAGCTCTCTTTCGTGAGGAATCTCGGGATGCTCGCGGCACTCGGAGAAATCGGACCGTTGGCCATGAATCCAGAAGGTGGAACGCCCAAAATTGCGGAACACCGCCCGGTTGTCATCGACATCACTGGCGAGCCATCGGATGAATGATCGGCCGCCATCTCAGCACGCAGCGCATAATTTCGCGCTACTTAAAAATATAAACACTTCGCCCAAACTTATTCATGGCCCGACAGTCGGCAAAGAAGGAGCAGTGCAAAGTTTGCATCGTCAAGGACGGCCCCTATCTTGTCACAGGCGGCCTTCCGCTGGCTAAGGAAACGATCATCCCGGACGCCGTAGGCAACCCTGCGAAATGGGAGAACGGGGAGCAATACGAGAAGCAGCAGGAATACTCACTATGCCGCTGCGGCCATTCCAACGGAAAGCCGTTCTGCGACGGAAGCCACGCCGATTGCTTCGATGGAACGGAAACTGCGACGAAGAAGCCGTACGCCGAGCAGGCGGAGACGCTGAAGGGGCCGGGCATGGAGCTGAAGGACGCGGCGGAGCTGTGCGCTGCCGCGCGTTTCTGCCACCGTGCAGGCAGCGTCTGGAGGCTCACGCGGGGGTCAGACGACCCCAAGTCAAAGAAAATCGCAATCCAGGAGGCGTGCGACTGCCCGTCGGGGAGGCTCGTGGCCGTCGGCAAGAACGGGAAGTCCGTCGAGCCGCCGTTCAAGCCGTCGATAAGCCTCGTCGAGGACCCGCAGAACGGGGTCAGCGGCCCCATCTGGGTGAAAGGCGGTGTCCCCGTCCAGTCGTCGGACGGCACGTTCTACGAGACCAGGAACCGTGTCACCCTATGCCGCTGCGGCCGCTCAAGCAACAAGCCTTTCTGCGACGGGACTCACATCTCAGCGAAGTTCAGCGACGGCGACGATGAATTGAAATAGCGGACGGCACCGCAACGCCAGCATCTTTTTTAATCCAATCGCGCCACAGATATCCCATGAAGCACATGACGGTTGGCATATTCCATGCCGACGGGCTCGGGAAAGAGCTCGGGAAGAAAGGCACGGAAAGCGACATCGCCTTCTATAACAGGAAGGCTGACGACTGCGTGTATACGTTCATGGAGCCGGTCGGCGGCAAGCTCATACCGAAGGCCGAGATCATGTCCGCCATAGACGCGGCGGTGATATCGTTCCAGAGCCTGACGCCAGAAGTGGGCGAAACGGTCCTCATGCTGGACAGCATGGGCGTCAGGCACGGGATAGTCATCGTCCCTGATATGGTGGATTTAAAGCAGGTTGCGGCGCTCACGAAAGGGACGTCACTTGAGTCCTTTTCCGTCAAGCGGATGGATACGGCGGCGATAATGGAGTGCTTGGGAAAGCTTGATGCCGCGAGGGACGCTGGAGCCAGCGCCCTGGTGTCCGTAGACCATGCGTTCAGCGTCCGCGGCGTCGGGGAGGTCGCGCTCGGCTTTGTGGTTGCAGGCACTGTGAGGAAGCACGCAAAGCTCACGCTAGTTCCAGGTGATATCGAGGCCATCGTGAGGTCCATACAGATGCAGGACAACGATTTCGACGAGGCCCTCGCAGGCGCCAGGGTCGGGCTGGCCTTGAAAGGCCCGACGGCAGACGACATGAAACGGGGCAGCGTCCTCTGCAGTCCAGGAAGCGTCATCTGCGCTCAGGAAGTGCGCATCAGGTTCTCCAAGGGCAAGTTCTACGCTGGGGAAGCCGCAGGCAAGTGTCACGTGGTTGCCGGCATGCAGTCAGTGCCTGCGCTCATAACCGTCCAAGGCGGCGAGGCAGTGCTGGTCATGGAGAAGCCCGTAACCTACCGCAAGGATGACACGTTCCTGGTCCTGGACCTGAACGCGGAAAAGGTCCACCTGATGGGAACAGGGAAACCCGTGTAGGATTCGGATGGCGTTCGCCTTTCCATGGATCAAAGGGTTTCGGCAAGGTTCGGCACGGCTTTTATCAAATCATGATACTCGGCTATCAGAAGGTCAGAGCCGTTGCAAAGGTCAACGCTGCCGTCGTCGAAAAGGACTGCCAGCGGAACGGGATGCAGTCTTCCTCTGTGGGGGTAGCCAGCGGGGACGTCGGCCGGAATCACTTCGTATGCTGTCTGCGGTATGGGAACGGCTCTGAATCCGGCGGCTTCCAGGGAGCTGATGCCCTCTTGCTGGCTGGCGAACTTGTATCCGGCCATATAGTTCCGATTTCTTGGCAGGGGATAAAAAGCCATCGTTCGTCCGGCATCATCTTCTGGCGATGGCACGGGCGACGATGCACGCCGCGAGATACCAGATTATCGCGTCTGCCGCCAGCGCGGCGGGATTGAAGTACTGCGGCACCGGCTGCTCTGACATAATGGGTGGGCCGCCGCCGTAGCCGTAGAAGTTCAGCGGGAAGCCGTAGTTCAGCCCGATGTCCGCTCCTGAGATCAGGATGTTAGGTGCGGCTGACGAAAGCGCCAGGAAAGCTGCGAGCAGCATGACTTTCCACGCCGTCGGCGCAAGGAACTGCCTGGCATCCATGCCACTGTGTTGGACGGAAGCGTTAAAAGGCTATGGCTGAAGCTAGCGCGGGCAAAAAAAGAAAGAATTAAAACTTCACCGTCGGCGCGTTCTCGGCTCCTGCAATGGCTTCGAAGAACGGCTTCTGTGCGAATCCGTAGGCATTGGCTATGAAGCTCGTGGGGACGCTCCTCACGGCCGTGTTGTAAGATTGGACGACGCTGTTGTAGCGCATCCGCTCCACGGCTATCCTGTTCTCGGTGCCTGCAAGCTCGTCCATAAGTCCGCTTATCGCCTGTATCGCTTTTAGTTCGGGGTAGTTCTCGTACACCGCTATGAGCCTTCCTATGGCCGAGTCCAATGCGGTCCCATACTTTATCTTGTCGTCAACCGTTGCTGACGCGACCCATTGCGATCTCAGCGCCGTGATGTTCTGCAGAAGCGAAGCCTCGAACTGCATGTATCCCTTCGCCGTCGACACGAGGTTCGGTATCAGGTCCGCCCGTCGCTGGTACTGCGACTCCACCTGGGCCCACTGGCCCTGGATGGACTGGTCCATGCTGACGAGCATGTTGTAGGTGCCGAACCACCATGCGGCGATGATAACCACAACGAGGACGACGCCGCCTGCGGCAAGCCATGCCTTGGGTATGCCTTTGTTTGTCGTGGCTTTGTTTGCCATAGTCCATCATTCAGTTAGCTGGAATATAAAGCTTGATATGAAGATTGCAACGCGCGGTTACCATCCGCCGCTCGCTCCGCCGCCGCCTGAACCGCCACCACCGAAGCCGCCGCCTCCGCCGCCTCCCCAGCCCCAACCGCCGCGCTTGCCGCTTCTGCCTTTGCCGGGCTTTATCTTTCCCTTCAGAGCCAGGATTATGACGACTATCACTATGGCAGCGGGCAGGAAGAGTGCTATGACAAAGATGAGAAAGAACACGGCGTCATCCATGCTTCCGTTGCTGCCGACAGGGTTGCCGGATCCGTTCCCTGCTATCAGGGATCCGAAATTGCCGACGGCGCACTTCAGGCCGTCACCGTACTTCAGTGCCCTGAAGCTGTCGGTGAAGCAGCTGCGGCCCACGTCGCCTGCGCGGGAGTCCGTGATCGTCGGCTCCAGGCCATACCCGATTTCTATGCGCCACTTCTTCTCGTTCGGCGCCACGAGTATGAGCAGTCCATTGTCCACGCCGCGCTTGCCTATGCCCCACGCCTGGAACAGCTTGACAGCGTAGTCTTCAACCGTTGCATTCTGGAGATTGGGCACGGTCACGACAGCTATCTCGGCCGTGCTGTTGCTTTCTATTTCCGCTACCATGGATGACAATGCATTAAGCGACGCCCCGTCGATGACGCCTGCGAAGTCGTTGACATATCCTGACGGGGATGGAAGGGAAAGCCCCGCGGCTATGGCAGGCATCGCCAGAAGGAAGAATGTCGAGGCAGCAACCATGGCTATGGCGCCGAAGATGCTTTCAGTTTGCCGGTTCACGGAGAATAGTTCGGGGTCCGGTTTAAAAGCTTGCCGTCCTCACCACTTCCCCGACCCGCCTCCGCCGCCTGACCGCCCGCCGCCGAAGCCGAATGCCTTGGCGATGAACAGCATCCACACGAGTATCTGCCCTTTCGTCACTATGACCAGGATGACGAATATGACTATGGCCACGGCGACTTGCCAGTATTCGATGTTGTACGGCAGTCCCGTTCCAGTCGCCGAGCCTATGGCGTCGCCGAACGCTGCCACGGCGCAGTCCAGGCCTTCGCCGTAATTGCCTGCGGTGAAGTTCCCTGTGAAGCAATCCCTGGCGATGCGGCTGACCTTGGCGTCCGGAAGGTCGCCTTCCAGCCCATATCCAACTTCCACTTTCCATTCCCGTTCGTTCGGCGCCACGAGGATGAGCAGGCCGTTGTCGCTGCCGCGCTTGCCTATGCCCCAGGCCTGGAACAGCTGCACGGCGAAGTCCTCGATGGTCGCATTCTGCAGGCTCGGGACGGTCACGACGGCTATCTCAGCGGTGCTGTTGCGTTCTATGGCCGTTATCCTCGCTTCCAGCGCCTGTGCGTCGGCCTCGCCGATGACGTCCGCATAGTCGTTCACGTAACCTGTCGGTTGGGGAAAGGTGAGGCCGTCGGCGACCGGGATGGAAAGAACCATCGCCAATGGCACGAACAGTATGAACGGCATGACACGGCACCACGAAGTCTCCATAAGAGCATTACCTTGCCTTGTAGCCGAATATCCTTTCGTATTCTTTGTGGGGGCACCACTCAAGGATTATCGCGATTATTTCAATTCCTTCCTTGCCGAGTGAGTACAGGAGCCTCCAGGCATTGGGAAGGTCATATTTGTAGAGGTTGCTTATCCCATATTTTCTGGCATATTCCTTGGGTATCAGGTTCTTGGCCAAAGCTACGCCGCAGTCCGGCTTGGCCTTTATGTCATCGATTGCCCTTTTTATGTAACGGAAAAGATCGTTGAACTCCTGGCTGGCCGAAAGCTTTTCGTACGCCTTCCTTACTTTCTCGTCAGCGAAATATACGCTTGCTGTCATTTTACCATCAATTCCGGCCTGGAAAGGTATTTTCTGACAAGCGCCGGGTTGTAGACCCACACGATCTTGTTCTCCCTGTCGGTCATTATGAACCCCTTGGCGTGGAAGTAGCTGATTATGAGCCTCAGCGTCGGGTACACGACCGTCCGGGGGAGCTTTTTGTACAGTTCGGACATGGTGCAGGCGCCAAGTTTCTTCAGCGTTTCCTCTACCATCGTGACCGTATCCAAAGTCGGGGAATGCGCGTTCTTGTTTCTTGGCGTGGCATCCAGTTCCAGGGCTTGGCTCATATTATCACATTCATTTATGAATATTCATATTTAAATACCTTACGCTGTCCCCGGCGGTTGTATGCTTTCCGCTGGGAAAGCGTTATATCCTTCCTCCGCGAAAATATCATCATGGTCAAGGTCGCCTCCAAAAAGAAACCCGGCAGCCTCGCTCGCCCAAAGAAAGCGGAAGGCAAGGGACGGAAGCCTTCGTCCGCATGGACTGCAAAGAAAGCCGCGCCAGTTCCTCCGCTTGTCGGGCCTCCGGTAACGCCATCCAAGACCATGCCAATGCCTGAGAGGCCGGCATGGAAATATGCGGGAGGCCAGGCGGGCGCAGCCATGGCCGGCAAGGCTTCGCTTCCTATGAGGAGCCCTGACGCCCAGTTTCGCAGGCAGGTGTGCGACATGATTTTCAGGGCCTCGGGCATGGACCCGGCCGAAGCGGAGAAAATGCTGGAGACGCCGCCGCAGGGCGTCGGCGCTGACTTGGCGTTCCCCTGCTTCGCGCTGGCAAGGGGGCAGGGCAAGCACCCGGCCCAGATAGCGAAGGAGCTGAGCATACGGCTGAAACCGGAAGGCCTTGTCAAGGACGTGCGCGTCAAGGAGGCGTACATCAACTTCTGCGCCGACTGGGACCAGCTCGCTCCGGCCGTCGTGGCTGACGTGCTTGCGCGCGGCCCGCGCTACGGGGCAGGCGACCTCAAACAGAAACGAGTTCTGGTCGAGCACACTTCAGCCAACCCGGACGGGCCGCTCCATCTCGGTCATCTGCGCAACACCGTCATCGGCGACAGCCTCGCCCGGATCTACGCGTTCTGCGGCTTCCCCACGAAAACGGACTTCTACTTCAACACCACTGGAAGGCAAATAGCAATCGCTGCGCTCGCTTACAACAGACTGAACGGCAGGCTACCGGAGGGCGCGAAGATCCCGTACCAGGGCAAGCCGGACTGGGATGTTTTCGAATTCTACCGCCGCGGCAACATAGACTTGGAGAAGGACAAAGCCATGGAGCAGGAGATCGCCAACCTTATCTTGCGCTTCGAGTCGGGAAACCAGAAAGTCCGAGACATGTACTCGTCCGTGGTCAGCAAGGCCCTGGAAGGCCATCGCCAGACGCTGGCCAGACTCGGCGTGAGCATCGACAATTTCGCGGACGAGGCTGACTACATCTTCAGCGGCCGCGTGGGCAAAATCCTGGGCGAGATACAGCGCCGCATAGACATAGGCCGCACAGACGGCAAGCGCCTCTGGGTCGACCTCTCGCGCTTCGGCATCGACCGCGAGTTCACGCTCACGCGCTCTGACGGAACGACGATATACCCCGCGAGGGACCTGGCATATCACGAAGACAAGTTCTCGCGCGCCGACATCAACGTGAACGTCATAGGAACGGACCAGAAGTTCTACTTTCGTCAGCTGACGTCAGCGTTGAGCCTGCTCTATCCGGAGAAAACACGCGATTACACTGTCGTGTTTTACGAATTCCTCGTCCTGCCGGAGGGGAGCATGTCGACCCGTCTCGGCAAGTTCGTCTCGGTGGACGAGCTGCTAGACCGCTCCATGGCATTGGCCATGAAAGTTGTGGAAGAGAAGATGCCTGACTACAGCACCGAAGAGAAAGAGGCCGTGGCCCGCGCCGTGAGCGTGGGCGCGATGAAGTATGCCATGGTCAAGGTGTCGCCTGAAAAAACGTACGCGTTTTCCGTCGAAGACGCGCTAAGCTTCGAAGGCGACAACGCGCCTTACATACAGTACACGCACGCGCGGGCGGCTTCGATACTGCGCAAGGCCCAGACGGCGGAGGCTGCGCCAGGCGCCGGCGCCTACAAGGAGGAGAAGGAGCTGGCGCTGGTCAAGGCGCTCATCGAATTCCCGCGCGTCGTCGCCGAGGCCGCCCGCGACTTCCGTCCGCATTACGTCGCCAACTACGCCTACCGCCTCGCTTCGCAGTTCAACGATTTCTACCAGGCCGTGCCCGTGCTGAAAGCGCCCGTAGAATGCGTCCAGCCGCGCCTCGCGCTCGTCAAGGCCGCTTCCGTTGTCATCAGCAACGCGCTGTCGCTCCTGGGCATCGGGTCGCCGGAGAGGATGTAAGAGGCTGCGGTTGTGTTTTAAAGCTATCTCAAGGCCGCATGCCCGTGATGAAGTGTCTTTTAGAAGTCCGTTTTAAAGCTTTCCGCCAAGCCGCATCATGGAGCAAAGGATCTTAACCCTGGACGAAGTCAAGTCCTTCGAGAATCTCCGGAAGGACGGATTGCTGGATGCCATCTCCGAAGGCCGCCCGGAACGAATCCTGATAAAAGGCGAAGCCAGCAGGTTGTCGCCGGCCTCCATACCGGGGAGCTGGAGGTCGCCCACCGGGCTCATAAGGAAGGAAGAAGAGAGGGATTACGAAGCGCGGCTCTACACAGACGAGCTGCATTCTCACGGCAGGATCGTGCTGCCTGAAAGGGAGATAAAGACGCATTTCTGCATAATCGATGCGGACGATGTTGAATACGGCCTGCCATGGACGCGTGTCCGCCTTGAGGTGGACGGAAAATTTGCCGTCGACGTCCGCCGCGACTATCTGTCCGTATCAGGGCTTAGGTTCACATATTTCATGCTTCCTCCGGAGCTGCTCGGGCTGCCGCAGGAGTGCGGTCAAATCGAAACCGTCTACGTTGGAGTGCCGCAGGACTTCATTGGCGAGCTGGGCAGGGACGTCTTCAGGGTCGCTGAAGACTTTTACGCTCCGGCCGACGGCGGTCTCTACAGACTAGAGAGAAGCGGGAACGTCCGCTACTTCGTTTTCGTGGATGGCGATGAGTTGGCGGAACGGCTGGGAAAGCTGCGCGCCGAGCCTGGCGCATGAAGCGTTTTCTGGACCGCCAGAAAGCTATTTTATCGCGCGTCATCAATATTCAACCGACAAGTCAAGGAAAGGAGAAATGCAACATCATGAAACATCTTATTGCGTCATTGCTCGTCCTGGTAGCCTTCTTTGGCGTCCTGGGGCTGGCATTGGCTGACAGCGAGACGGAGCCCGGGAGCATCGACGGCTCTTCTTCAGGGAGCGCAGGAGGGCAGTCTCCGCCAAGCACAATCATCGTGGGAAACGACACCGACGAGTACGGCTGCATCGGTTCTGCCGGATACTCGTGGTGCAAGGCCAAAGGCAAATGCATCAGGCGGTGGGAAGAGGGCTGCTTTGCCGTCGAGACTGAAACGGCGTCCGGTGTGAGCGGGGCAAAGACGACCGTGACGAAGACGTACGAGGATGGAACTAAGCAGATAGCGGTGACGAATGCCGGCCGTTGGGAGCTGAACAAGACCGTGACCGTGGTCAACGGCACCTACAAGTCCGTCGAGATAGTGACGCCGCAAAAAACCATAACCGTCGAGATTGCCGGCCGCGGCGCAGCTGACGAAGTCAGGAACAACGTGACGCTGGCGAAGCTGTCGGAGGAGTTCGGAGGCTACAGTGAAGTTGGCGATGTCCAGCTCGATCCTGAAACGAACCGTGTGACGGCACGCGTCCATGCCGAGAACGGGACGGAGCAGGACACGGAGATACCGGAAACGGTAAGGACCGTGCTGCGCGTGAACCTCCAGGAGAAGGAAGTCAACATCTCCATCTCCGGCGAAACGAAGACCATAAACATCACGACGGCCACCATGACCTTGGCGACAGCGAACAAGGCCGAAGTCGAGAACGGGACGCTCTACATCGTGACGGCCAAGGCCAGGAAAGCCGTCCACATCCTCCCGGAGAACGCCTCGGAGATGGCCAAGCTCAAGGCTGGGTTCCATGTCGTCAAGACCGTGGAAATCGCTGAAAGCGACGGCAATGTCGTCTACGCCATCAAGGGCAGGCAGACAGGAAAGATACTGGGCATTGTCCAGACGGCGGTTGACGTCAGCAGCGATGTCGACGTCGGCACAGGAGCAGTCAGCAACATCAGGAAACCCTGGTGGGCGTTCCTCGTCTTCTAGCGTTTGTTTTTTTATTTTATGCGTTTACGCGAAGCGCGGTGCATCAGAACAGCACCACCAGCAGGACGGCCAGTATAATCATGTTCGCGAAGTCCGCCACGGACGTCGTGATCGGTATGAGGAAATTGCTCGGATCCTCCCGCTTCCTAAAGAAATGCATCCCGGATACGATGGCCAGGACGAACAGCAGTGAAACCATTATGAGGACGTCGATCACGGTCACGGCCAGCATCTTCAGGGCAAGCGCAGCGCTGGAGAAGCCCGAGGAGATCCCTGCCACGCCGAGCGCCATGAGCGCGGCCGCCACTGCAGTGACGGCTGCCACCACAAGCATCTGCGCCAGCAGCTTGCGCAGTTCCTTTATCTTCCACCAGGGGCCGCGGACCCTGCCTTCATGCAGCATCGTCGAGAACCTGGACGATATTATCGTCCCGTAATCCCCTATCATGTCGTTCATTGCCGGCAGCAGGATGATGAGAGGGATTATGGCTGCCAGCAGGGGCTTGACGCTTTCCATGGCCAGCCCTCCAAGCGAGCTCAGGATTGACGCCATGGCCAGGATGCCTATGCTCTCCCTGATTATGACCTTCGGGACGTTGGAGTGCGGCCCGTATTCCTTGACGTAAAAGAGGGTTCGTCGCGATATCTCATGGTGCTTGTGCACGGCATGGATTAGCGGGTGGTACTGGCGGCGCCTGAGCCGCCGTATGCTTTCCAGCTTCCCCCTCAGTTTCATCTCGCCTTTCATATTGCCGCCAGCGCTATTAGCAGCGCCACTATGCTCGTTATGTCCCCCGTGGACGTCACGAACGGGCCCATGACGTTGTTCGGGTCATGCCCGCGCCTGAACAGGTAGAAAGTGAAGAAGAGCGTGAGCGGGATCTCTATCGCATTGGCTATCACCGCCGCAACGACGGAGACGGCTATTATCTCCGGCGTGGATGCCCCGAGGACCAGTGCATTGAACGAGAACGCTAGAAGCCCGAGCATGAGCGAGACCGCGATGGCAAGGGCGAACGATGCTATGACGTTGCCTTTCGTCACCTTAGTCCATGCCTTGCGCCGGTTGACGGCGCCAAGGAACAGCCCGGAACTGAGCCTAGAGGAGAGCGAGCCGCTTATGTTGCCGCGCATGTCCAGGAATCCCGGGAGCAGTATCAGCATGCCCGGGATCAGGATGATCTTGTCCAGGTAGACGGCGAGCAGCGTGCCCGCCACGATGCCGCCTATGATGGACACCATCTGCGAGGATAAGATTTCGGCGAAGCCGCGGTCGAAGATGTCCATGGGCCGTCCCTGCCATATTATTGGCGGGCTGGCTAAAAACTGTCCGGCCGGGCGGGATGAAGGCTTAAATCCGTGATTTCCAAGTCATGCTGATGAAATACCTGATGGTCGAAGATGACCCGGGAGACGTGAGCCTTCTGGGCGCGCGGCTAAAAATGCAGGGATATGACGTGACAGTCCTTTTACCCGGGGAAGCGCTCCAATGGAACGAAGAGCAGAAGCCGGATGTCGTCCAGCTGGACGGCCTGGGAGGGGAGTGCTTCGGCTTGCTTGGCGAGCTGAAAGCCGCCAACAACGGAGCCAGGTATTTCATTTATTCCGCGGACCGTGACGTGGCTGACGAGGCCCGGAGGAGAAGGGTGCGGTTCTTTTACAAGGGCTCCGAACTGATGGAACTGCTGAAGCTCGCTGAAAGCATCATTGCCGGGGCAGGCCGCGGGCCGGCCCAGGGATAGCCGGATGCGAGTCGCCAGCCTAGCGAAACCGCAAGGCGCCGAAAAGTATTTAAACCTATGCCGCAGTAAGCATATCATCCCCATAACCGCGTAGAACCGACGGGAACGGAGGTAAATATGCTGGTGTGGAGCCTTCGCGGCGAGGAAGACGAAGACGAGGAAGACGAAGAAGAGTGGTAAGCTTCTGACCCCGCAGGGGGTTTCTATTTCTTTTGTTTTCCACCGTCTAGGCGGCGCTATAAGGCGCTGTTGCGGGCCGTGGCTAGAGCCTGGCCGTCTTCCTTGAATGGATGAGCGCCACCAGGACCGCCCCGGCCAGCAGCGAAAATATGAACAGCGCAGCCACTCCTGCCAGTGGCAGGGCTGGCGCCGCCTCCGCCGCAGGGCATGCGTTCGGCGCCGTCAGCGCTCCGCCGGCGCTTTGCGCTGCGCCCGCTGCCTTGTCTGCAGCGCCCGCGAGAAGCCTACTGCCTTCCTCGGCTATCGAATTGGCCGCCGTCATCCCTGCAGGGGACCACCTGAGCAGGTCCCATGCAGCGTAGAAAGCGCCGGCGATGGCAAGCGTAAGCATCACCCATATCTTCGTCGTTCCCGGGTGCAGTATGCGCGTCCCGCGCCGCGTCAGTTCGTAGTACTTCCATTTGTGGCCGTCGTCCACGAGACGTACGAGCTCAGCCTCAAGCAGCTTGTCCATGTGCTCCTTGACTGTGGATGCCGAAAGGCCAAAGGCACGGGAGAGCTCGGTGAGCGTCTTCCTCCGCTGGTCCAGGCTCTTGATTATGCCTATGCGCGTGTCCGACGCCAGCGTCTGGAAAGCCTTCATGTCCAGCGTTATCTTCTCGTCTTCCTCGGGCTGCATGGTCACACCGTCAGTAGATACTTGCAGCGAAAGGCTTTAAAGCGTTCCGGTTTGGTTCGGGAAGGGGCGAAATCAGATGGATTGTTCAAGATAATCTAAAAACTTGCCTGCATTGACACCTGGCGGGTAGATTATATGATCGGCGCAGCGGGCCTCGTATTCCCCTTCTCCTATCAGGATTGTCGGCCCTATTGTTTGAACCTCGCCTCTGACGATCCTCTGGCTGTAAACGGCTTCCTCGCTGCCGCAGATCTCTCCGTTATCTTTGTACGTGCAGACCGCGTCAAGAGTGTAGATTTTTTCCGCCAGTTTCATTAGTGCTCCTACATCGGTGTCGCTGTCTTCCTCGAATTCACGTGAAGACCTGAAAGGGAACGGCCTGCCGTCAAAAGTGAAGTTAAGGTGGGCTGTCAGAACCCGTTCGAATTTTCTTTTCAGTTCCTTGGCAACCTCGGGCAGATTTTCATCGAAAAACTGCGTTTCATCTATTGCCACGCCGTATATTTCCATCTCTTTCATGAGTGTTTTCACTTTTTTGAGTATCTCCTCACTATGGTAATCCACAGCGATGGCGGGCATCAGCCTTTGGGCATGGCTATAAATGGCTTCCTTGCCGCCCCTCCAGTCGACTTCCGGGGTAAAAATGACGATTTTTCTATTCCTTACGCCGGCTCTTCTCACTCTTCTCATCATCTCCTCAGTTTTACCGGAGAACATGCAACCGACGAAGTCTTGGTGAGTGCCTGAAGAATGGGCCAGTTCGTTCATCAATTTCACCAATCTCTCCATTATTGCCTTGCCCCAATTTATACTTTCGCCCCCGCCGGGGCCCACGCTGCCACTACGGCAAGCTTTTAAATACCCTTCCGCACAGTATTTAGTAAAATGAAATTCAACTTCCGCCGTGCGCCTTGCGTGCTGCGGGAGGATGAGAATGGAGGACAATATGCCAGCAAAGACTGAAGTGCCGAAGGACTTGGCCAACGCGATATACGAAGCCGTAGCCACAGCCAACCAGACCGGGAAGGTCAGGAAGGGCGTCAACGAAACCACCAAATGCATTGAACGCGGGCTCGCCAAGCTCGTCGTCATAGCGAAGGACGTCACGCCCGAGGAGATAATAATGCACCTTCCGATGCTCTGCGACGAGAAGCAGATCCCCTACGCCTACGTCCCGTCGAAGCAGGAACTGGGGAACGCCGTGGGCATCTCCGTCGCGACAGCGTCCGTGGCTATAGAGAGCGAAGGCGACGGCAGGAAGCTCATCGACGAGATACGCGGCAAGCTCGGCACATCCAAAGAGTAAGGTGAATTCATAGCATGCCCATACCGGCGGAGATAATCCAGATACAGGGGAAGCTTGGCATCAAGGGCGTCAGCCGCGCCCGCGCCCGCGTGCTTGACGGCAGAGACAAGGGCAAGATTGTCGTCCGCAACGTCGTCGGCCCGCTCACGGTGGGCGACGTGATCATGATAAAGGAAGCCGAGCTCGACAGCGAGGCTGTTTTCAGGTAAAAAAGGTGCATGCTCTATGAAGTGCTCGTTCTGTGGAAAGTCCATGCTGAAAGGCAGGGGCAAGATGCTCGTGAAAAATTCAGGCCAGATCGTGTATTTCTGCGGCTCCAAGTGCGACCGCAACTTCGCCCACGGCAGGGAAGGCCGGAAGGTGAAATGGACGGAGACGTCGAGGAAGCTGCGCAGCGAGAAGGCGCCCGTGAAAGCGGCGCAGGGAACGGCGGCGAAAGCGGCGACCAAGAAAGCGGCGGCGCCGGCAGCTAAGAGAGCGCCTCCGAAAGCGGCTGGAGACTCGGAGAAAGAAGCGTAGTTGGACTGGCTTCATTCTTCGTCAGGTGCCTGGTCCAGAAGATGGCGGTGGTTTATCCTTGCCGTCTTTGCCTTGCCTTCCTCTATCACCAGCTCATGCACTGAGCAGTTGTCCTGCGGCCCCATGTCCGACTCCCGGAGGGAAAGCCGGAGCAGAAGGCCTGCAAGGATGTTGTTGAACGTCGAGTGCGATATCAGCATGACCGTCCTGCCCGCGTACATGGGATGTATCTTCTCCCAGAACAGCCGTGCCCTTTCTCTCACATCCGCGTAGTTTTCGCCCCCCTCGGGCCTGAACTCGTGCTTCGCGAGCCCAAGCGCTTCCCTGTGCGCCTTGAACTCATCTATGCTCTTCCCTATCCATACTCCGGCCTCGCGCTCGCGTATGAGCGGCTCGAGCACGACAGAAGCAGCCACGCGTTTCAGGACGCGTTCCAGCGTCTGTCTCGTTCTTCTGGACGGGCTGCAGAAGATGACGTCGACGCCCTGCTTGGCCGCGTATTCGGCCAGCCCATCGGCCTGGCGGATGCCCAGCTCCGTGAGCCTCGGTTTGTCCGAGCATTGCGATATCCCTTTCCGGTTGTAGTCAGTCTCGCCGTGCCTTGCAAGTATCAGCCTCATGGGCGCCACCGTGCCGCTATAGCGAATCGAGGAACTCCTTCTCCATGAAATGCAGCTCCCCTGGGATGACAATGACTGCCGGCGTCATGCCCGCAAGCTTCCTGTCTTCAGTCAGCTTCGCCAGCGTGCCGTATCTTATCACAGGAACGCCGCCAAGATGGCAAGCCACGACAATCCCATCCTTCACGTCCATCCGCTTCATGAGCGTCTCCAGGCCCTGCCTGGCATCCATGCCTATGTCCAACAGGACCAGCGTGTGCAGTCCAGCCTTCTTGTTCTGGGTTATCGCATCGTAGCAGCTTTGCGTGAAGTCCTTGGCGAGCGTCGTCGCCCTCCCGAACTTGTATAGTTGCAGTCCAGTTTCAGCGACGGCCGAGAAGATGGATGAGCCATGAATCACTTCCGCGCGGACGTGGGCCTTCCTGGCGTCCAAGAGCAATGACACGTGCGTCGTCGCCGAGAGCGCGTCGCCGCCTACGAGCACGGCCACGTCCTTGGCCTTGGCGTCCCGTATCAGCTTCCCGGACTTCTCTTCCAGGTCGCTCCGCTTCAGTTCCATGACTTTCTTTCCGATGAGCTTGGACAGCTTCGCTGCGGTGGTGTTGACGTTCGTCGTGTATCGTTCCAGGTAAATCTGGTCGCACCGCTTCGCCGCCTCCAGCGCGCGCAGGCTCATGTCCTTCTCGTCCCAAAGCCCGATGGATATCAGGTAGAGCATAATAATACAAAGAGGCCGGCTTAATAATTTATAGTCCGTGCGGTGGCTTCATGACACGCATCCTCGTCTTCGGCGACAGCACAGCCTACGGCGCCTGGGACGCCGAGGGCGGCTGGGCAGACAGGCTGAAACGCTACTGCCACGAAAGAACCATACAAGGGAAGATGTATTGCCTAGTCTACACCCTGGGCGTTTCCGGGAAGTCCACGGACGACATGCTCATGCGCTTCGAGGCCGAGGCCCGTGAACGAATGAAGGAAATGGAGGAAAGCATTTTCATAATCGCCGCCGGCACCAACGACTCGAAGTTCGTGCACAGCAAAGGCTGCCGCGAGGTGCCACCGGAGCGGTTCCGGAAGAACCTGAAGAGGCTTATATCGCTTGCGAAGAAACGCTCGGAAAAGGTCATATTCATCGGCCCCACGCCCGTGGATCAGTCGAAGACGGACACGGTCCCGTGGAACAAGGACCGTTCGTTCAGGAACGCCGACATCAGGGAGTACAGCGGCATCATGGAAGCCGTCTGCAAGGAGCAGCGCGTCCATTTCATCGGGATGCTGGACGCGCTCAGGGGCCCGAATCTGCTTTTCAAAGACGGCCTCCATCCAAGCACGGAAGGCCACGCGAAGATGTTTCGGATCGTGCGCGATTTCCTCCTGGGGAAGGGAATCCTGGAAGCCGGCTGAACGCTTTTATTTCGCCGATGGAACTTTAGCGCATGGAACGGAAGCTTCCCAAGGTCATCGTCTCCGCGGCGGTCGAGCAGGGCGGCAAGCTCCTTCTCGCCAAGGAAACGCTGGAGGACGGGAAGGAGCACTGGATCTTCCCTGGAGGCGCCGTCGAGTTCGGAGAGACGCTCGAAGATGCGCTGCGCCGCGAGATGCGCGAGGAGCTGGGCATGGAGCTGGAGAACGTGAGGTTCGTGGCCTTCAAGGAATCGATGAATCTCAAATACGGCTACCACACGGTCATATTCTTCTTTCGCGCGGCGCCGGCGGCCGGCGGCATGCGCCTGGCAGGAAACATTCTCGATGCGCAGTTCTTCACGAAGGACGAGGCTATGGGCCTGAATCTGGTCAGCACCGCTAAGTGGTTTCTGGAAACCCACGCGCAGGGCATGGCACGATTTCACAGCGACAGGCTCGCGTTCCTGAACGGCTTCTCCGAGAGAGAATTCGCCATGAACGCCCACCGGAAATCTGATGCTTTAGCGCTGTCGCAGATATTCGACGCGCTGCTTCCGCACATAAACGACGGCCATTATTTGGAGTTGGGCTGCGGGACGGGCATAGTCTGCAGGTATGTCACGCTCTTCTCCGGCAAGAGCGTCATCCCTCATGGCGTAGACATAGACGCAGAGAAGATAGCGGTTGCCAAGGTGAACAACCGGCCGTTCGGAGGGAATTTCAGAACAGCCGACTACCTGGAGATGGATCCGGCTTCCCTTTCAGGTTTTTCGACCATCAACGTCTACTCGGTATTCGGCAACAGTTGTGGGCGGCTCTGGTCCCTTCTGGAGACGGCGCTTTCGGGCCTCATGGAAGGTTGCAACGTCATAGTGTCATGCTACGATTACGATTTCCCCACCCTGCTGGGAGGCTACGATTACGATCTTCTCACTCTGCTGGAGGAAGATGCACAGGCAGAGATGAAGGGCGCGAAAGTGGGCCCCGAGGCCGAAGCGCGCCAGCTTTTCAGCCGCATCTCAGGCAGCTTCGAGGTGGTTGCGTCGGAAAAGCGCTTCTGCGTCCTCAAGAAGAGAACCGCGCGCAGCGTTGCGCCGGCGGCGGAGGTCACTTAGAGAACAGTATCTCTATGACGTCGCCGTCCTTCAGCACGTAATCGGCGCCGACCTTTCGCCTGTCCGTGGTGAACCCGCCTATGAACCGCGCAGCCATCTCGCTGTGTACTTTCTCAGCGAACTGCTTGAGCGTCGTCCCGGCCGGGACCAGGTGAGCGTCAGGCAGCACGTGGCCTTTCGTGTCCGTGCATTTCCCCGCGTTGGCAACGGGGTAGACGACGACCATGCCCAGGAGCTCGAAAACCGCTTTCCTGAGCACGTCCTCGACGCCCGTGGAGCCGTATTTCTCCAGGACGTTCTTCCGTATGAAATCCAAGGCAGCCGTCTGCTTATCGCTCGGCGCGCCTTTCGTTTCGAACGTCGGCGCCCCGGGTATGTACTTGATCAGCCCGTGAGCGTCCGCCTCGCGCAGGGCCAGTTCCCCTTCAGCGGAGCACGGGATGATCATCTGCTCCGGAAATGCTTGTCGCATCCGCTTCACGTTCGCCTCGGCGCCGGGAAGGTCGGCCTTGTTCGCGGCGATTATGATGCACTTGGATTTCTCGCGCAGCAGTTTCGCAAACTGGCGCAGCTCCTCTTCCCTCCACTCGGATGGCCGCTCCGCGTTCACGCCGGCCTCCTCGATGCATGCCTTGACCATGTCCTCGTCCACCTTCAGGCCGGAGAACTGGACGGCGATCTCCTTGTGCAGCTCCTTCCCCTTGTGCGCTATCTGCTTGATGAACTTGTCCCAGTTCTTCTTGAGGATGTTGAAGAACCACGCGTCGATCTCGCGCGGTATGAAGTCCACGTCCTTGGACGGGTCGTAACTGCCAGGGGCGACGGGCTCGCCGTTCTCGTTCGTCCCGCCAGAAGCATCGAGCACGTGTATGAGCGCGTCCGCCTGCCGCAGGTCGTCGAGGAAGTCGACGCCGCGCCCTTTCCCCAGATGCGCGTCCGGCACGAGCCCGGCCACGTCCAGCAGCTTTATGGGGACCTCGCGCACGCCGTCAACGCATTTGGAGTTCTGCGGGTTGCATGCCAGGCCGAGGCGCTTGCACGCGCACGGCGCCGTGACGTATCCGACGGCCTCGTTGGGGTTTATCGTCGTGAACGGGTAGTTGGCTATCTCCACGTCTTTCAGCGACAGCGCTTTGAAGAACGTCGATTTTCCGCAGTTCGGCTTGCCCACGATGCCTATGAGCATGTGAAAAAATTCGAATGCGGTTTAATAAGCTCTGCTCAAATGAATTTCATTATCTGCTCGTAAATCATCGGAGGCAGGCGGTCTTCCGCGAACTCCACTGAACCGACTCCGTTCACGCGGAGCCTGTCAAGTTCCCCCTCGACGCGCCTGCCGTTTTCCATGTAGCCCACGATGGACTGGAACTTTTCCCTGGCCGCCTCTTGCCGTTCGTTCAGGCCGCTGACGTCGCTTCTGACGACGTGGTCGTGCATGATATGAAGGCCCGCAAGGCTCCTGAAGTAGCCGGCCAGATCCATGCACCATGCGCCGTCGAACCATTCGCGCTCGGGGCGCATGTTCGCGATGCCTATGACTTCAAGGCCGTCGCCTGCGGGGATTTCATTGCCTTTGCGGCCTACGAAGCCCATGAGGCGCAGATCGGTGGCTCCGTTGGCCTGCAAATCCTGCGCGGCGTCCTTGGCTGTGTCGCCCCGGTCGATTATGTCTTCGAATGCGTAGACATGATTGCCGTGTATGCGCGCCTGTGTCTCAAGAGGGAGCACCACGCGTCTTGCCGTCTGTCCGGCTCCTTCAGTGCCACGACGGCCGTAGTGCGAGATTGCCACATCAAACGGGTGGTGGACATAGAACTTTGCGCCAAGCTCCTCCGTGACCGCATACCATATCATGGCAAGCCTGGCGCCGCCTCGGGGGATTTGCGCCGTGTGCACATGCGTCACTCCGGCGCGACCTCCTTCATGCTCGCGTATGTAGGCGGCCATGTCGCTTGCCATGTGCCTGAACGTCGCGACGACCTCGCCCGCGTTCATGACTGGCGTGGGATCCGTCGAGAGCTCGAGCGTCCTGGCATAAAGTCTCATGAATGCCATCTCTTCGGCCGTTCGCGGGTAATAGAGCAGTTCCCCGCCAGCGACGCGCTCAAGCGTTTCAAGCGTCACTTCCATGCCAATACCCTCCCCTCTTTGGGAAAAATAAAAAATAGCGTCCGTATTTATATGCGTTGTGCGTCGTTCAGACGGACGGCTGCAATATCTGCGGAAGGAAGCCAGAGGACAGAACCCCGACCATCGTCGACCCGTATAGGGCGAAGATCATAACGGCGAACAGCGCGGATACGCCTATGAACGCCGTCAGCATGTCCACCCGGAACATCTCCTTGGTCGCGCGGAACAATGCCGTGTATGACAGCATGCCGCACGTCGTCAGCGCCAGGAAGGATATGATCCATCCCAGCACGCCGGCGTACGATGCCAAAGCCGCTATGAAGATTCCAACCGAGAATATGGACAGCGGGTAGGATATGGATGCGAGCCCTTCATAGAAATCTCCATGGCCGCCGAGCATGCTCATCCCGAGGCTGAAAAGCCACGAAAAGAACAGGCCGGCTATGAACGTCACTATGGCGACGGAAACGCCGGCAGCACCGACGCTGATGTAGCCCGTCTGCGGCATGAGCGTGCTGAAACTGCCGATCGCGTTGTAGCCCAGTGACGCAGAGAGCCCAATCAGGATGGCCGCTATGCCCAGGTAGGTGACCTGCTTGGGGTAATTCCTCCTCCTTCTCATGGCCTCGATATACTTAATTGGGTTGAGCCAATACATGATTAATAATGCGCCCCGCCGCTAATAAAATACGGATGTAATGCGCCAGATGCGGCGGCGGGCGCCTTGGGGGAAGCATGCCAAGGAAAAGGATAGCCGTGATCGACCGCGAGCTGTGCAATCCGCAGCCGGACAACTACCTTTGCAGGCGCATCTGCCCAATAAACAGGTCCGGGTCCGAGTGCGTAAGCGTCGGCGCTGACAAGAAGCCGCTCATAAACGAGGAGTTCTGCATCACCTGCGGCATCTGCGTCAAGAAATGCCCGCGCCACGCCATAAGCGCCATCAACCTCCCGGCGGAGCTGGACGAAAGCCCGATACACCGCTATGGACCTAACCTCTTCGCGCTTTACCGCCTTCCTGTCCCGAAAAGGCAGGCCGTCGTCGGCCTGATAGGCCCGAACGGCATGGGCAAGTCCACCGTCCTTTCCGTGCTGTCGGGACGCTTCAGGCCGAACTGCGGCCAGCGCCATGCGCCACCATGGAACGACATCATCGCGCGTTTCCGCGGCACAGAGCTGCAGGATTACCTGAAGCGGCTCTCGGACGGCGGCGTCACGACTGCATACAAGCCGCAGAACGTCGACTCCATCCCGTCGATGTTCAAAGGCAGCGTCGAGGCGTTCCTGAAAAAGGCCGGCGGCACGGCCCATGGCATAAGCGACGTCGCGAAAAGGCTCAGGATCGGCCATCTGCTGGAGCGGGAGATAGCCGAGCTTTCCGGTGGGGAGCTGCAGCTCGTTGCTGTGGCCGCGACGCTTCTGAAGGACAGGGATTTCTATTTCTTTGACGAACCGTCAAGCTACCTGGACATCTTCGCCCGCCTGCTCGTCGCCAACGAGATCCGTTCCTTAGCGGAGCGCAAGGTCGTGATGATCGTCGAGCACGACATGGCGCTGCTCGACTATCTGACTGACTACGTCCATGTCCTTTACGGCGAGGCAGGCGTGTTCGGCGTCGTCTCCCCGCCATACGGCGTCCGCGTGGGCATCAACGCCTTCCTCGAGGGCTACATAAAGGAGGACAACGTGCGCTTCCGGAAGGAACCGGTGACGTTCGCGCGGGTGGCGCGCTCGTTCGGCAAATCATCGCTTTTCATGTCGTTCCCTGAATACGCCAAATCTTTCAAGAGCTTCAAGCTGACGACAGAGGGCGGCAACCTCTACAAGGGCGAAGTCATCGGCGTCCTGGGGCCGAACGCCATAGGCAAGTCGACGTTCATCCGCATGCTGGCGGGCGATCTGAAGCCCGATGCAGGCCAGGCCATTAAGCTCACTCTTTCATATAAGTCGCAGCGCATCCTGCTTGCAGACGGCGACCACGGAACGGCAGTCCAGGAGTTCATCCGCCAGCGCGCAGGCCGCCTTGGCCAGGAGTCCAAGTCCGTCGCTTCGTTCCTGGGGCTGGAGAAGCTGATGGAACGCGACGTCTCGACGCTGTCCGGTGGCGAGCTGCAGGCATGCTTCATCGCCGCCGCCCTTTCTAGGGACGCCGACCTGACGCTGATGGACGAGCCGTCCGCCTTCCTGGACGTCGAGCAGCGCCTGCGCGTCGCAAAGCTCATACGCCAGCAGGCCGAAGAGCGCGGGCGTCCGTTCTTCGTCGTCGATCACGATCTGCTCTTCATCGACGCCATCTCCGACCGACTGATGCTGTTCGACGGCAAGCCCGGCGTGAGCGGCCACGCCAACGCCCCGATGCCGCTGGAAGACGGCATGAACGCGTTCCTTCGCGTCCTCGGCATCACCTATCGCCGCGACCCGCACACGGGCAGGCCAAGGATAAACAAGCCCGGCTCGCAGAAGGACGAGGAGCAGAAGGCGGCCGGGAAGTACTACTACGCATGATGCGGAACCGGTATATTAATGAACTGCGGGGGCAATAATCATTATGGCAGGGAATCCTTCAATCCATTTCATCATCACAGGCGGCACCATAGACTCATACGACAAAGAAATTCGCTATCCATTGATTCCGCTCCAAAAGTCCATTATTCCCATATACATCAAAGGCCTGAAACTGCACGCCAAGCCCGAATTCACTGTGGTCTGCCTGAAAGACAGCCGCGATATCGCGAAGGCGGACCTGAAAAAGCTTCTGGGTGCCGTGGAAAAGAGCGCGGCGAAGCGCATCATCATCACTTGCGGCACGTTCGCAATGCCGGACATCGCGAGATTTTTGGACCTGAACATGAGGAAAAAAGACAAGACCATCGTTTTGACCGGGGCCATGATACCCCTCTATGGCTTCCCGCTTTCTGACGGGCCGTTCAACCTTGGATTCGCTGCCGCAAAGGCCCATGATTTGCCAAGCGGGGTCTACGTCGCCATGAACGGGAAGGCTTTTGCTTCCAACGAAGTGCTGAAGATAGTCTCTGAGGGCAGATTCGAATCGGTCTTTTAATGGCATTCGCAGGCTTTCGAGGCCGCAGCGAGCGCGTCAGAACAACGTCTTGGTCCTGTTCTTCGCGTAGGAATAGCCGTAAAGCGCCATGGCCACGATTATCATAAGCACCGTGTATGAGGCTACGCCGCCGTAGAACGTCAGCGCCAGAGACGCTGCTCCGCCCGCTATCGTGGACGTGACCAGCGCCCCCGTGTGCAGGTCCTGGTTGTACGGGAACATGCCTTCGGTGAAGACGAGCAGGCCGCCGGCGAACAGCAGGACCCGCCAGAATATCCAGTAGTCGTTCATCAGCGCCGACACCATCAACGAGCCTGCCACGAGCCCTTTCAGCAGCGCCTTCGTGCTCGAAAAGGGCACACTGGTGAGCATTCTAAAGGCCATTCATCTCTCCTCCTTCCACGACCGCCTTGGCGGACGGCGAACCGCGCTCGGCCTCCTCGACGCGCCTCAGCAATGCTATGTCCACGCCTGAGAAGTCCTGGACGGCCTCCGCTTGCAGCTCGAAACCGCGCTCAACGGGTATGACTCTCCCGAAGACGCGCACGAAAGCGCCGCTCTTGGCCGCAGGCGCGTCCGTGCTCAGGTTCGCGGTAATCTGGCCCGTTCCGTCATCAACGACGGCGCGGCCGTCTTTCATGTCCACGATCGTCCCGGTCACGCGCACGCGTATGTCATTGGACCCTATGTCGCTCACGCGGCGGTCCACGCACGGAAGCCTGCGACGGAAGTCGTCATCCATTCGAAATGCTGGGAAACGGGTAATAAAAACGTTTGAGTTGCCGGTGTGGTGATTTAAAGGCGCCGTCCATGGGGAATGCATGGAAATGCCCAGCGAAGAGAGAGCCGGGACGGCTGTGGAACGGCTGGAAGATCTGGGCGGCGGCCTGACGAGGATACACTACACCGCCTGTTTCAGGGACGGCTCCCGCCAGCCGCAATACGTTGATTTCAGGGGAAAGCCCACGGACGAAGAAGTTGCATGCGCCGTATGCTATGACGTGCATCTCATGTGATTTTGACGTGAAAGGGGCTCGTCTCGAGGCGTCGTGGTTGCGGTCGTCCGAAGGGAAGACGTAGACGCATCCCATGCATCTGCTTTCATCCGGCGCCATGACGGTGTAGATGAAGAAGTTCCTGGCCCTATGATTGTTCTCATGCCACTGCATGCCACTGCAGGTCCTTCAGATCCTGCTCCTTCGTCAGGCTTGGCTGCGGCCAATCGCCGCAGGCCGGCGGGTTCGGATTCCTTCGCAGATGCCTGGCGCTCGACATCACGGCCTTGTAATCCTTCTTCACGTCCGCGGCAGTGAGCATCCTCAGCAGGAACCTTTCGTGCCGTACCACCTCAGGCACTTGAAGCTGTCCGGCACCAAGCGTCCGAAGCAGGGCGGTCTCGGTTGGAAGTCGTCAACCATTTGAAATCGTGGTTAGGAAGCAATTTAAGATTTTGTTTCCACGTTTTAGCATGGTGCGAATAGTGTCGCCGTACATAACCGAAGTGCCGTCCGTCATAGAGACCGGAACGGCTGAAGAGATGCTCAGATCCGCAGAGGCGTTCGGAGATGCCACGACAAGATACGATGACGTGATGATAATGGGAGTCGGCGGGAAGGCCCTGCTGGTCCACGGCGAACTGTACCTGGACGTGTTCAGGACCCCCGAGCTTTTGAGACTCTTCGGCATCAGGCAGCTGGGCATATTGAGCAATGAGCACATCTTCATTGGCGCGGACCATAAGAAATACTCGCATTCCTTGGGCGTGGCGTTGAGGACGGAGATGGCGCTGAGGGCCAACAGCGCATCAGAGAAGCATGTCCGCCTTGGCATCGTTTCAGCTGCCTTGCATGATGCAGCCATGCCTCCGCTATCGGAACAGGGGAAGCTTGGCGCCAGGGACGTGCTGGACGAGGAGATGAACGTTGCAGATCTTGTCGGGAGGCCGGAGATGGCCAAGCTTCTGAGAAAATACGAAGTGAAAGGCGACGACGTCGTTGCATGCGTAAGAGGCCAGTATCCGGGGATCGGGCCGCTTCTCAATTCCAGGGGCTTGGACCTGGACCAGATGGCGTACACAACGGATGACTCGACCGTCGTATGCGTTAACGAACCTGAACGGAGGAGGATGAAACTGTATGAGCGGGACCCGTCCGTGCAGGGGCTTCATTGGAGAGTCGTTATGCATGACTCCTACCCATTGTTCCTGGATCCGGAGGCTGTGATAGAGATGCTGTGGATGAGGGCATGGCTTTTCCGCGACGTCTATCAGGGGCCGTTCCAGCGCGGCAGGGAAGCCTTCATGGAAGTCGCCATGAGACGGCTGTGGAACGAGGGCGTGCTGGACAGAGAGACGCTGCTTGAGATGGATGACGATGACCTCATCGATCTGGTGAAGAGCGAAACCGATGGTGCATTGGGCGATGCGCTTTTCAGCCATGAATCCATGTTCGAGGAGGTGGCACGATGTTACGATGAGGCCGAAGAGCCTGTGAGAAGAAGGTATGGTGACGGCTTCGTCGTCAAGCGGTGGAACCCCTTCCAGCCGGGGACAGGAACCATGGTTAGCCATAACTCGAGGGACGTTCCCGTTTCCATGGTGTTCCCCGAAGACGCAAGGGAGATAGAAGCGATTGGCAGAAGGCATGGTTATGTCGGTGTTTACCGTCTCGCCGGGGAGTCGAGGAGCACGATGTTAAGTTTATAAACCCTGAATACCATTAGTGTAACAACTGACGGGTGAAAAACGACCAAAAGCCGTCCCAACCGCTGCTTTTTAGGTAGTCTCCCGTGAGCCAAGAGAAATGATGAAAAAATCATGCTCAAGCCCGGCATAACCCGGGCATGTAAAAACCATTAGAGGTGAAACATATGACAAATATGGAAAAAGAAACGAACGTGCCGCATGGCACGAAGGCACGCATGCCTGAAAATGCGAACGAGAAGAAGGACGCGCTTACGGTCAGGAAGATCGTTCCAGACACGTCCATCCTCATACAGGGGAGGCTCTCCGCGCTGATAAAGGCCGGCGAGCTCAGGAACGCGAGGCTCATAGTTCCCCGGACGGTCGTGGACGAGCTGCAGGCCCAGGCGTCGCGCGCCAGGGACATCGGCTTCAAGGGGCTCGAGGAGCTCAAGGAGCTGCGCAGGCTCGCCGCGGAAGGCGCCGTGACCATCGAGTTCTCGGGGGCGCGGCCGACCATGGAGGAGATACAGCTGGCCAAGAAGGGCCGCATAGACGCCATCATACGGGACGTCGCCGCCAAGGAAGGCGCGACGCTCGTCACCGGCGACTACGTGCAGGCCCTCGTAGGCGAAGCCGAAGGCGTATCCGTCGAGCTCATACGGAAACCTGTGGTGAAGCACGTGAAGCTCGAGTCGTTCTTCACGACCGACACGCAGTCCGTCCACCTGAAAGTGGGCGTCTGCCCGCTCGCCAAGAAAGGCAAGCCCGGCGCCGTGACGCTGGTGAAAATCAGGGATACGCTGGTCCAGGAGGACGAGATAAACGACATCGTGACTGAGGTGATGGACAAGGTCCGCATCCAGGAGAACAGCTTCGTCGAGATCAGCAAGCTCGGTGCCGTCGTCGTCCAGATGGGCGACTATCGCATTGCAATAACGAGGCCGCCGTTCTCCGAGGGCATGGAGTTGACAGCGGTCAGGCCGATAGCGAAGCTCACCCTGTCAGACTACAAGCTGCATGCCGAACTGGAACGAGCGCTGACTGAGAAGTCGAGCGGCGTCCTGATAGCAGGCCCGCCCGGGAGCGGCAAATCGTCGTTCGCTTCGGCGCTGGCTGAGTTCCTGCAGAAGCGCGGGATGATCGTCAAGACGTTCGAGCAACCGCGCGACCTGCAGGTGGGGCCGGAGATAACCCAGTACGCGCCGCTTGAAGGCAGCTGGGAAAACACAGCGGAGATGCTGCTGCTGGTCAGGCCGGACTACACGGTGTTCGACGAGGTGCGCCATACACGGGACTTCCACGTGTTCGCTGACATGCGCCTCGCCGGCGTCGGGATGATAGGCGTGATACACGCCACGACGCCCGTCGCGGCGATACAGCGCTTCGTCGGACGCGTGGAGCTGGGCGTGATACCGCACGTCATCGATACGGTCATATACATCAAGGATGGCCGCATCGAGAAAGTCTACACGCTCGAGCTGACCGTGCGCGTGCCGACGGGCATGAAAGAGGAGGACCTGACACGGCCGGTGATAGACATCAGGGACTTCGCCACGAAGGAGATGGAGTATGAGATATACACCTTCGGCGAGGAGAACATCATCATCCCTGTGAAAGGCCGCGCCCGCCAGCCGAAGCCGGAGATGAAGGAGTTCGAGAAAAGGAAGGTGACGGAAGTCCTGAAACGCTACGACCCGCAGGCAGACGTCACGTTCGACGGGAGCAGCGTCACCGCCATCGTGCACAGCGACGCCATCAGCCGGCTCATCGGCAAGAAAGGCAAGAACATACAGGAAATGGAGAAGAAGCTGGGCGTCCGCATCTCCGTCGAACCCCGCGAAACGACGCTGAAAGGCGGCGTCTCTTGGGGCTACGAAGAGACGGGCGCATACGTCCAGATAACCGTAGAGCGGGCCTTGGTAGGAAAGAAGGTCGATCTCTACAAAGGCGACGAATATCTGCTGTCAGCGAACGTCGGCAAGGACGGCTGCATCTCCATAAGCAAGAAGTCGCCCATGGGCAGGAAAGTCCTGTCGGCGGTCGCCTCGCAGGACCTCATGGTGAAGGCGTAAGGCTCAACCTTTAAAAGTTTTGCTTCGATAGGAGAAGAATGACAGCGTTGGGAAAACGCCTTAGAAGAGTTGCTGCCTGGTTGGATGAAGACCACAGGCCGAGTGAAGTGGCAATTCCTCAGGCAATTTACGAAGAACGGGCATGGTTTGCTTTGCCTCTCATGGCCGAGGGGGGAGGATTTTACGGGGCGCGCGGGGAACCGAAGGGGATGCAGGAACTGAGACGACAGCGGCGCATATGGCCGGGCAGCCTTTTACGCAGGAGCGGCCGGAGCGCCGTTGATGAGATTCGGCGGGTTGAACCCGGGGTTTTCTTTGCATCAAACGGGTATGGAGGATGCCCTTCACTATACACGGTTGATGGCGTAATAGTCAGCGATCTGCCCGTCCTGCCGGAGGAGGCTTCCTACATTTTCAGTTACCATTCAGGGGCAGGCACCACGTTCGAACCGGACATTCACGTGAACTCGCCAAATTTTGCCACCAAAAGGGTCATAGCATGCGATGACGAATCCCTGCCCGTGTATTCTGATGCCATTTCGGAGAGGTACAGGAGAGAGCTGACCAGAGCGCTGCACAGGAGACTCCCCTCACCCGAAGTTGTGGCAACGATGAAAATCGAGGCCGCCAGGGCCGTCGAGAGGTACAAGGCCGTCATAGAAAGGGCCCTTGTTCCGGAAGGTGCCGTGCTGCCGGAAGATGTGGAAAATAGCCTGGCAGTGGACTGGCGCGTTGTCAAATTACCCGCGCATGCCGAACGAACCTACATGGTTTGAATTCCGCGGGCCATTTAGAAAGTTCGGAAGCTTTCAGCATTTGGCGTCAAAGAAAGCCTTCCGCAGCTCTTCCACCTTTCTCTTTCCGTTCTTCGTCCTGGCCAGTCGTTCGTAGAAAGCGTTGGCCATCTCCAACTGCGCGTCCACTAGCGCTGACACTTGCGGCTTCCATTCGCTCCGCGGGTGCGTCCTCACGAACTCGGCCCATTTATCGACATGCTCAGCATGTGTCTTGTCCTTCATGCGCCCCTCCGCGATGCGCCCGCTTTAGACAGCCGCAGCCTTCTTATCATGGCTTTGACCCTTGCTATCTCGCCTTCGTCAAGCTTTCCGGCATAGACTGCCCGGAAGTGCCTTGCGTCCTCCGTGTCCTTTTCAGATTTGAGCAGCTCTTCCTTGAACGCTATGTTCCCTTCTACGGTTGAAAACCAGAAATTCAAGCCGGTGAAAGGCAGTTTCGTCTTCCTGTCCAGTTGGCGTTCGTCCAGCTCGTCCTTGGAGAATTTCAGCTCGATCTGCGGCAGCATCTCTCCCTTGCGTGTGTATCGGACGCTGTCGTTGGCTTCCAGGTATGCAAACGCTTCGCCGGCATCAGCGGACTGCATGCACTCGAACCCTGCAGATGCCAGCGCACCGTGCATCTTCGCAAAGTCTGCCTTGGCCATTCGCCTGGTTATGATGTCCACGTCCTCGGTACCGCGGCTCCTCCCGTGTGCTATTGCGACGAAGCCTGAGACTATGATGTATTCCGTGAACCTTTCGATGACGGAGACGAAATCGCCGGTGAATCTTTCCAGCCCGTTGCTTTCGCTGCGCTTCATGCCTTAATGTGGGAGGAACGTCTTAAAAGGTTCATTCCATTGGAAGCCGCTACTTGACAATCAGCCTGGCCTGATCGATGTTGTACTTCCAGTCCTTCGGCAGGATGCCCTTGCGCTTGTAGTACTTGCCCAAGCGCCGTATGCTCGACTCGGCCAGTTCAAGTCCACGTTTGGACGTTGCATCGCGCTTGTTCTTGTCCAGATGCTTGTAGAGGTTGACCGCCTTCTTCATCAGGTTGAACATGTCCTCCGGGTATTCCGGATAGGCGTCGTTCTTCTTCATGAGCTTGGCGATGCGCATTCCTTTCAGCTTCACGGAAGGTATGCCATATTCGTCCCGGAGCGACAGTCCAATCTTCGCTGAGCCGTAGCCTTTCTTGGCCTGCTTCACCACGATCTGCTCTATCTCCTCGGGCGTAAGCTTGACCCACGCTGCGGTTTGCTGCACCGGCCTCTTGCTCCCGGACTTCCCTTTCCTGCGCGAATACATCCGTGCCATATAGCCTCGGCGCCAGCTTAAGGCTATGCGCCGTCAGCTGACACGATGTAATTGGGGCGGCATATTTAAATGCTTGCCTAAACGGCCGCGCCTCTGCCGCCTTTCCTGGCGAAAGCCGCGTCGAGCTCTTTGAGGCCCGACTCGACAGGCTTCTTGTGGACCGGCGTGCACGGCGCCTTCAGCCCGTGGCCTGTAACGATGCATACGATGCGTTCGCCTTTGGTCGCCTTGTCCGTGTTCCTTAGCAGCCCCGCAAGCGCCACAGCGCCGGACGGCTCGGTGAAGATGCCTTCATGCTCGGCCAGCGCTTCCCTCGCACGCAGTATCTCCGCGTCCGTGACGGCTGCGACGAAGCCTTTAGAATCCTTGGCCGCGACCAGAACGCGCTCCCCGTCTATCGGGCTCTCGCATTCTATGGCCTGTGCGACGGTCCTTGCATTGTGCTGCGGTTCAATCCTGCCCGTTCGCCAAGCCTTGGCGAGCGGCGAGCAGCCGGCGGCCTGGACGACTGCCATCTTAGGCGCAGCTTTGGCAAGGCCCACCGCTTTGAACTCCCTGCACGCCTTCCACGTCGCCGAGGCCAGCGTCCCGTTGCCAGCCGGCGTGAATATCCAGTCCGGCTTCGCCTGCTCCATTATCTCGAACCCTACGGACTTCGTCCCCTCGCGCCTCCACAGGTAATCCCCGAGCAGGAAGAAGTCGCGCCTGGCTGCGACCCGTTCGGCGAGATGCATGACGCCGGTGTAGCCAGAGCCTATGTGGAAGACCTTAGCCCCGTAGGCGAGTATCTGCTCCATCTTGATGTGAGTCGCGGCCTTCGAAACGAAGATGAAGCAATGCAATCCCGCTATCGCAGAGTATGCTGCCACGGACGCGCCCATGTTTCCTGTGGAGGCGCACACCACATTCTTCGCGCCGTATCCCAGCGCGCGCGCGACCTCAACGGAGCTGCCGCGGTCTTTGAACGAGCCCGTGGGGTTGGCGCTTTCCATCTTGAACCACAGGTCCAATCCAAGCTTCGGTCCGATGCTCCTGGACTTGAGCAGCGGCGTCCCCCCCTCCTGCATAGAAACGATGCTCTTCACAGGATAGAACTCCATGTAACGCGCATGGTTCAGCAGTCTCTTCCTAAGCGCTTCGAAGCCTGCGCGCTTCATCTTCGCATAGTCGTATTCTATCTCCAGGCTCCTCCCGCAGGAGGGGCACAGGAAGACGTCAGCATGGAGCGGGAACGTCCTTCCGCAAAGGCACGACAGTTCCGTGGCGAACGTCTGCAGGGGCATCGCTTAATATTGGTGCGCGCCGAATATTTAACCGATGGCGTCGGATGCGCTGGTTCCCATAGTGCAGAGCATGCTAAGAATGATGCCTGCGGTTCTCCAGGGGTTTGAGATCCTGATTTTTTTCATGGTTGCCCTGTTCTACGGGGGCGTGGCCGTCCGTGGCATCCGCGGCGGTCCGCGCCTGTTGCGCTACCCGCTCATACTCCTGAGCGGGTTGGCCTGCATCCTGGCCGCTTCGGTCCTGGAGCCGTTCATCCTCATAGACCTGGGGCCGCTCCAGTTCCTCCAGCCGGCCTTCCTCATAGCGGGCCTCGCTTCCGCGGCCGTGCTCGCCTTCGCCTTTTCGTTGCTGACATCGGGCCTGGGACAGGACAGGCTGGAGAAGCTCCGCGAGGATGTGCTGACGCTCAGGACCATGCTCGTCGAGCGCAACGTCCTGAAGCGGATAAGCGAGAGGGAAGCCCGGTCCAAAGCAATCGAGGCCACGTCAGCGGCGCCAGTCTCATGCAAGCTCGTGCAGGACGCCTGGCACGTGACCCTGGAAAAAGGGAAAAGAAAAGGCATCCTGGTCGTGATGGACGCGCTGACGGGCGAAGTCAGCGAAGTCTTCTGGCACCGTTCCGCCCTGCTGCATTTCCTGCTCTCCGACAGGCGAAGGCTTGCAGGCCTGTTCGTCGTGTTGGCGCTGGCTGCCATGATCGCCGTGGGCTTCAGAGGCGTTCCGAAGTTCACCGGCCCCTTCGAGGCCATGGGCCTGACGCCCGGGATGTTCCAGTCCCTTGCGGACGAAGGCGACCAGTTCACCAACGCGACAAAGAGCTGCATGACTTCCGAGCAGTTCTTCACCATGATGCAGGCAGGCCAGCGCTCCTCCTACAGCAGCGCATCGTTGAAGTCCGTCTTTGAACGGGAAGGCGGAGGCAACGTTACAAGCATGTTCCTCGTGGCCGCCAACGGCAGCAGCGCGGTGGCGGCTTTCATGGCCGACAACAGGCTGTGCTATTCGCAGAACGGCGTTTTCTGCAGTTGCCAGCAGGTCCAGGTCAGATGAGTCTGCAGCCTATTGCCGTTTCTTGAAGTCGAAGTATGAATAGGCTGCGCTGACGGCGGCCGCGGACACGACAGGCGCCAGCAGGAGCCACCTGGCATAGTCAGGGAAGGCCGCGCCGAAGCATGCTATGACGCCGGAAGCCTTGAACAGCTTGGCGCCCAGCCTGTGCGTGTCGTTCCAAACCCGCTCGCTGCTAAGCGTCCATGGCGTCCGTATACCGATGAACCAGTTCCTTTTTGCGTGGCCGATGAGGATGCCGGCGCAGAAGAACAGCGCCCCGAACGGGATGGCCATCATCTGCACCATGTTGAACCTGCAGCCGAAGCTCCACGCGAGCGTCAGGACGTAGATGTAGAGCAGGAACGCTTCGATGGCCAGCACGAAGCCGTCGAAATAGCCACGGAACTGCGCCACGTTCGCCTTCAGCGGGTCGATGCGCGGTATCGCCAGGAACAGAAGGAAAAGCAGGATGCTTAGCGCCGGCATCAGGAAAAGCCCCCACTCCCGGGGCATGTAGCCGTTCACGTCGCCGGCGGCGTTCCAGTGGCTTGCCATTCTCTCCGGCATGAGCGGGTAAAGCAGCAGCGCAAGCGCAAACGAAAGCAAGACCGTGGACAGCGTCGCAGCCTTGGCCATATTCGAGCCTTCGCGTTTCGCCCGCGCCGTCCGCGCTTTCATGGAACATATTTGCCGGGCCATGTTTTAAAGCGTTCCATTCCACTGCATGCTATAAAAGAGCCCGGCGCCATGATATAAGCAGATGGATTGGACGGAACTGCTGCGCAGGGCAGATAAGGCTGGCAGAAAGGCGGCAAGGTGCGCCGCATCGTGCCTCGAATCGGCCGCCATATTTGTCCAGCGCTTCGGCAGGAAGGCCGCCAAGGCCAGCTCCAAAGTGGATGTGGAAAGCTACTTAGAGATGCTCAACGTCTACAAGCGCGTGAACAAGCGCGGCGTGGGCGGCTGGCTGGACAGGATATCCTTCAAGGACATCCTCGCCCTGTGGCTCTTCATCACGGCGTCGTTCGGGTTCATGTACTTCTTCTTCGGCGGCGCAGATTCCTATCTATACTCCATGCGCGAAGGGAGGACGGTCCAGTCCGTCGAAGACTGCATCTACTTCAGCTTCGTCGCGGCGACGACCACGGGCTTCGGCGACATCGTCCCGTACGGCATGTTCAAGATCGTGGCCATCTTCGAAGTCGTCTCCGGGCTGCTGCTGCTGGCGCTCGTCACCTCCAAACTGGTCTCCATAAAGCAGGACGCCATACTGGACGAGCTCTACGAGCTCTCCTTCAGCGAGAAGGTCAACAAGAAGCGGTCGACTCTACTGCTCTTCAACCAGAACGTCGACATGGTGATAATGAAGATAGAAGAGGGTTCCATCAGAAAGCGCGAGCTTAACAACCTCTACATACATTTCACCGCGCTGGAGGATGCCCTGAACGAGACGCTGGCGCTGGTCAAGAAGCCTAAAGGCAGGCGTTTCGTCAAGAAAATAGACCCCGTCAACACGGAGCTGATCCTGAACAGCATCGTCGGCGGGCTGGACAAGGTCGCCGAGCTGCTTCTGTTGATGACGCAGCACAGGATGGAATGGCGCTCGCCGACGAACCTGTCCATCATGAAGCGCTGCCTGAACCTCACGGACAGCCTCTTCTCAAACCTGCGCTCATCGGACGTGCGTCCTGAAGCGCTCTCCAATCTGGACGAAAGGCGCAAGACGCTGTCATCCAGGATAAAGAGCGAGATGGAACGGACCGGGTCGTGGGTTTATCCGGAGAGATGAAAGGCCCGGAGGCTTATAAATCTGGCTTCGTTAACGTTGAATTATGGAACTCGGCTGCAAGGTGTACAGGATTGAAGTTCCAGGCTCCCCGACGCCACCGGATTTGGCTCATCTAGAAGGGGCGTTGGGGAGAGGCGGGTATTCAGTTGAACGTTCTCTTGGTCAGATTCAGGATGGGACGGCAGTTACTTCACGAATTGATCCTTCTGTGTGCCGTGCAAGCCACGTCAGAGAGCATGAAGGAAAAATAGAATTGGTTGTTTACTATGAAGATGAAGCTTTGGGTGAACTTGCCCAAGATTATGTCCCAGTCCCGCTAGGTTCGGGCGCCTGACATCGTAGAAGTGAGCAGGTCCGGATGAGGGCGTCATGTTTTTATTTCGCGTGCGGCAATTCAGAGCATGGAAAGGCTGGTGCTTTTTGACATAGATGGCACGCTTATACAGGGCAAGCACGGCCACGAACAGGCCTTCGCCGACGCTTTCCGCATAGTCTATGGCCTGCGAAAGGGTTTCGACTGGAGCCCGTACAAAGGATATACGGACCAGATGATCATCAACGACGCCGTTTCAAAGAGCGGTGTCGGCAGGGATGTCATCTCAAGCCGGATGGAACGATGCATGTCAGAGATGGCCATTTCCTTCAGGAGGACCGTCAAGGAAAGCAGCATAGAGCCCATCCCCGGCGTCGTTGAGCTGCTAGGCGAACTGAAGAGACGCGGGCATCTAGCGGGGCTTGTCACCGGGAACATAAAGCCGATAGCCGAAGCCAAGCTCAGGAAGGCGGGCATATGGGAATGCTTCAGTGTGGGCGGGTTCGGCGATGACAGCGCCGAGCGGAAGGAGCTTGTCGCCAGGGCGATAGAGCGGGCTGGGAAGCGTTTCAGGGCCGGGAACAATGTTTTCCTGATAGGAGACACCGCATACGACGTCAGCGCCGGCAAAGGCGCCGGGGTGAAGACCATCGCCGTCCTGACGGGCGGCGTCCCTGAGAAAGTCCTGAGAGATGCCGGCTGCGATTACCTTTTGCCGGACCTGGCGGACACGGAAAAAGTGATGAGAATAATCGAAGGTTCGGCTGGAGCTACACTTCGAGGCCCTCTTCCTTGACCTTCTCTTCGACCTCGTCCTTTATGCCAAGCGCCTCTACGATTTCCTTGTAGCGGTTTCGGATCGTCACTTCGGTGACGCCGATGATGTCGGCGACTTCGCGCTGCGTCTTCTTCTCGCCCTCGAGCACCGCCGCTATGTACAATGCGGCCGCAGCGACGCCTATCGGGCCCTTGCCTGACGTCACGTCATACTTCGTGGCCGTGTCTAGGACATCGACCGCGCGGACCTGGACCTTCTCTGAGAGGCCGAGCAGCGAGCCGAAACGCGGCACATAGTCTTGCGCCTTGGCAGGGAGTATGCGAAGCATCATCTTCCTCGCGACGTAGCGGTACGTCTTGCCGATTTCTTTCTTGTCGACGCCGCTGGACTTGGCTATCTCATCGAGTGTGCGTGGAGCGCCCTCCTCCTTGCAGACTATGTAGAGCAGCGCCGAGATTATCGCTTCCGTCGAGCGTCCGCGCACCAGCCCCTTGTCGACGGACTCCTGGTACATCCTCGCCACCTTTTCGTGTATGGCCCTGGAGAGGTGCAGGTAGGAGATGAGCCGCTGGAGCTCGGAGAACGCGAAGCTTATGTTCCTGTCCTTGGATTTCATGAGCCGCTTGTGCCACTTGGTGAGCCTGTAGTATTGCGCCCTTTTCTTTGACGCGACCTTGAAAAGCTCGCCTTTCCCCTTGCCTATCTCAGTGGTGAGACCCATGTCGTGCTTAGTGGGCGTCAGCACCGCGCCCGTTCTCACCCTTCGCGAGCGCTGGTCGTCGTCGAAGGCGCGCCATTCCTGCGTCAGGTCAATCATCGCTTCCTTGATGACGGCGCCGCACTTCTCGCAGACGCTCTCTCCGCGGGCGTAGTCGTATCGTATGTCAGAGGATGAGCATTCGGGGCATTTCGGCGCCTCAGAGGGCTTTCCGGCAGGCGGCCCAGTCAGCGGCGCCCGCACTTCCATCCCACGCGAGGCTTCCTGGCTTATGGGCCTGGCGATGAGGACAGTTTCCTTTGCGTGCTTTGCCTTCCCGGCAGGATTATGGACGGACCTGCGGGCCAGGTTATGGACGGGCCTGCATGCTGTTTTTCGCATCGCCTTGGCTGGCGCCCGTTTCTTTGCCTTCGGGTTCGCCTTGCTTTTTACAACCTTGCGCATTTTTTCACCATCCGAAAGTGAATATAGATTATTTGCTGCCTTTATAAACTTATCGGTCGACGACTATGGTAATTAAGAGACCGCTTCCTTTTAAGCTTTTCCGGCCTGAAACTGTTTCAGAAAGCTGTGTAAATGCTGTTTTTCGGCGCAGTCCGTGGCGCCGCCTGCGCCGTCCGCCTTCGCTAAAGCGTCCGCTGGTCACGGTTGCCAAGCTGGCCTGAGCCCTGCATTCCGTAGAGCACGCTTTTCATGCGCTTTTCCTTGCTCTTGGCGCTCCAGTAGTAAGCTTCGTCGCGCGTCCCTTTCGTTATCAGTATGGTTATCTCCCCGGCCACCTGGCGTCCGACGCGGCCGCGCCTCTGTATGGACCGTATCTCTGAAGGAACAGGTTCGTAGAACACGGCCAGATCCATGGCCGGAATGTCAAGCCCCTCCTCGCCTATCGACGTCCCTACGATGACGTTGTGCTTCCCTTCCCTGAATTGCTCCAGTATCCGCGCCTGGTCCTTCTGCGAAAGGGACTTCTGCCCGACGAAGGCGACGGGCCTGGCTCCCTCTACGTTAGAAAGGACAGCCACGATCTCCTCCACCGTGTCCCTGAAATTCGCGAACACTATGACCTTCGCTTCAGGTTTCTCCTTGAGATATGCGCTTACGACTGAGGCCAGCCGCGCCATCTTGGGGTGCCTCGCTCCGGACAGGTACAACTCATGCGCCAGCCCGGCCCCACGCACGAAGTCAGCGTCCTCCATCAGCGTCCTGGCCTTAGGGTCCTCGCGCAGCTTCGCCAGATACCGTTCCAGCGGTCTCATCCCCTGCGTCTCCAGCAGGACCAGTGCATGCTCTATCTTGACGGCCTGCCCTATCAAAGCCAGGCCCATGAACGCCTTTTTGTATCCCTGCGATGCGGCTTTCGCAAGCTTTCCCTGCAGTTCCAGCAGCACCTTCTTCGGCGCCCGCGGCGAGCGCAGGAAGCCTAGGCGTGCGAGAGTCTCCGCCCGTTTCGTGTACGCCCGGTCCATGCATTCTTTCACCTGGTAGAACCGCTCGGGCAATGCGACCTCCTCCCAGCGGACTTTCTTCTCCATGACATATGGCGCCACATCCTCGTCCGTCTCCGTGCGTATCTCGATCGCGTCTATGCCGCACTGCTCGCATATCTCCCTTATCTTCGCCTCGTCATTCGCCGGGGAGGCAGTCAGCCCGAGTATCTTAGGATGTCGCGCCGCCTTGAGGTATGCCTGCGCCACGAACGGATAAGCGTAACGCCCGACGCCGTGGTGTATCTCGTCTATGACCAGCAACGAGAAGTCCTCAAGCGACAGCCTGCCCTCCTTGAGGTCGTTCTGTATCGTCTGCGGCGTGGAGAAGATTATCCTCCTGTCCACGTATGCGTTCGTGCGCTTTTTAGGCGCCGTCGCCCCGGTAACCGTTTCCATGTCCTCGGGACGGAGCGCCATGAACGAAGAGAACGTGCGCATGTGCTGGCTCACCAGCGGCTTCGTCGGAGCCATGACGAGCACCCGCGATTCCGGAAAGCGCTCCAGTCTGTCAGCCGCGAGCATCACGGCTATTGGCGTCTTGCCCAGCCCGGTGGGCAGCACGACCATCAGGTTCGTTCCCTTGGCGCGTTCCAGTATCTCCTTCTGGTAGAGCCTGGGCTCGAGCGCGCCGTCCTTCAGCAGGGAAGCCATGCTCTTTATTTCCCGCCGGCTATTAAATCGGCCCAGGAAAGCCAATAGCTATAATAATCATGAAAGCAACATAGCGCTGCGGGGGTTCCCGAGCGGTCAAAGGGGCAGGACTTAAGTTCGCTTAAGTGCGGACGGCTTCGGCCGGATGACAGGAAATCCTGTGGCTTAGTGCGTCGCCGTGGATGGCGCCGCGGGCAATGCCTTCCAGAGTTCGAATCTCTGCTCCCGCATCCGTTCAGCCAGCTTTGAACTTCCTGGCCGCCATGACGATGTCTTCCTTCAGTATAGTCTTCCTTCCGGCGTGCGTGGCCATTTCAGCGGCCTCCTTGGCTATCTCTGCTGATATGACTCCCATGACGCTGACCATCTCCTGGGCCGCTTCAAGGGAGACGCGTATGCCGGATTTGGAATCCTTCAGTATCTTCTCGAACGTCGCAAGGTGGAGTTTCCCCATGTAGAGATTTTGTCGCGCTGGGATTTATCCTTTAGCCGGCGCCGCTGCGCGTGGCAAACCCCGTGGCAGCCGCTTGGCGGAAGCGAAAACCCCCCTCTCCAACGCTTATAAAGAGGTCGCGCAATTAATATCGAGGAGATTGGTTATGCCGGAAGCATATTGCGTCAAATGCAAAAAGAAAGTCGAGATAAAGGGCCCGCAGAGCGTGACGCTGAAGAACGGAAAAAAGGCCACCAAGGGCTCATGCCCGAAGTGCAGCACGAAAGTCTTCAGGATTGGCGGGTAGCTTTTTCACAGAATTATTCTTCCTTTTCTTTCATTTTTTGTTGCCAGCCGCAGCTCCGGCGCTCATGCGAAGGCGGATGATATCCAAGCTCCCACGTAGTTCGCTATCAAAATCACGGCAACTGCTATGCCTACGTGTTCGGCTATGCTTCTGACGGCGCTTTCCTTCTGTTCCCGCGCCATCAGGAAGCTAAGCGCTGCCAGGATCAGAAGGCCCCAGGCGACGCTGGCCATCACCGCCGTCTGCAGCTCCATGGCAAGGAACGGCACGACGAAGCTCATCCCGAACAGGAACTTGGCTCCGAACGTCGAGCCGGTGGCCTGCCATATCTCCTTGCGTGTGTGCTTCCCTTCCGATTCTTCGGACACGTGTATGCCCAGCGAGTCCGAAAATGCATCGGCGATGGCTATGGTGAGTATGCCGCCGATGACGGCAAGCTTCGAGTGCGTCCCGGCGTTCAGCCCGACGAGCAGGCCGAGCGTCGTTATCGCCGCCGAGGTCATCCCGAAGCACAGGCCGATTTTGATGGAGTGGTTTAGCATCGCACCACAGGCTATCTCTCTATGCCCACGTCGGCCCTGCTGATTTCAAACTCCCCGGTCGCCGTTATGAGCAGCTCGTTCGTTCCTTCCTTCGCCTCGGCGGCGGAGAACGAAACGTTGTTCCACCCTTCAGCGGGCCTCGTTTCCATGAGGCCTTTGCCGTTCAATGCAATTCCGAGCACGCCCTCGCGCACGACGTCGTCCACGAGCAGGCGCACGCTTCCGTGCGCGTCCCTGAGCAGCTTGTAGTCCTCTGCCGTGATGTTGAAGCGCTGCAGGCTCTTGCCCTGACCAGTGAGCGTGTACAGTCGCATGACGCCGCCGAATGCGTTCACCACGCCGCCGCTGGATATGGACATGATGTTCTGGCCGCGCCTTAGCGTGGCGTTCCTGAAGTCAAACGTTATCGTCGTCCTTCCGGACGGCGTCCCGGCGTAGAACTCTATGCCGTTGACCTTGATGGCGAAAGGCGACGAACCTGTCGCATAGAACTCCATCGTCCCATGGTCGAACGCTTCCAGCTCCTCCGGAAGCATGTCAAACGAGAGTAGCTTGGATGGCCCCATGACGACGGAGGCCTTGATGCCCCTCAGGTCGTAGTAAGTGGAGGCCCAGAACATCAGCCCAGGTCCATCAGCGTCAAGCCGCAGCGTGTTCGTTGCCATGACGTAGTCCTTCGGCACTTCGACATCGTAGTGCTTTTTGCGGTCAGCACGGTCGTAGTAGAAGCGCTTCCCGTTCCATTCGACTATGAGCGGCGCGTATGCGTTCGTGTCATAGACGTCGAAGGAGACGACGGCCTTCCTTTTTTCGGACAGCACCCACTGCGGGACGTTGACTTCGAACGTGCGCTCGTCCGCTCCGGTCCAGCCCCTGCTGACTTCCACTCTGCTCAGCGCCTTCATTGTCTCTGACTGCGGCTCCCCCACCACGAAGTCGCCCAGCAGGATCGTCCTTGCCGGCGTCTCCGCGGAGAACCCGACGCTTCCGACGCCAAGGCTTTCCAATATCTTGAAGTCGTCCGTCGGCCTCGGCGGGAAGTATACGGTATACATGGCTATTATGACCATGAATACGCCTGCCGCAAGCAGCACCCACAGGAAGTCGTCAACGCCTTTCATGGCACGCATAGATATTATATAATTCCATCGGGGAAGTAATAAATGCGCTCTGGATGTCCGGAGGCTTGTCGTTTATGGGTGGATGGGATGGACTTCTTGGAACCCGTTTTTGAGCTTCTGATTCCCGCGCTTTTCTATTCCTCCATGGCGGCGCTGATGGCTGTGATGCTTCTGAAGAGGCGCGAGATTGCCCGCACTGTGGGCGTGGCCGGGATCGCCCTCCCCGCGCTGGGCATGGCGGCGGTCTTCGTGGTGCTGGCCTGGACGGTCCCCATACACTTTCCCACCTACGGCGACGAATTCGCATACATGGATGCCGCCAAATCCCTCGCGGCCAAGGGAAGATACGTAACCTGCGATTACGACAGCCTGGAGGAAAGCTGCAGGCTCGTGGACAAGCCTTACCAGGCGTACATAATGATCCTTGCGCTGGCATTCCGCGCATTCGGGGCCACCGTGGAGGTGGCGGCTATGACCAACGTCATTTTGGGTGCCATGGCTGTCGTGCTGGTGTCGCTCGTTTCCTGCCAGCTGTTCTCCAAAAGGTCGGCAAGTCTCATGGCAGCGGCGATGTTCGCTCTTTTTCCCGTGAACCTGGCCATGGCGAAGAGCGCTGAGACCGCAATGGCGTCTGTCCTTTTCATCGTCCTCACGCTCTTCCTCTTTCTGGCATGGAAAAGGCGGCAGGAACCGATGATGCTTGCGGCGTTCATGATTTCCCTTTCGCTGGCCGTCCAGGCTAGGATGGAGAACCTGCTGCTGATCCCGCTCTTCGTGGTAGGCTTCGCCCTCTTTGGGAAGAAGCGCGGCTTTCGCCGGTGGCTGCCATGGTTGGCGTTTTTCGCGCTGATTGCGCCGCACCTGATGCAAGTCTATGCGCTCGCATCCGGCAATGCCGTCGCTTTCACCGACAGCGAAGGCGTTCTTTTCTCTGCCGGTTACATGGCGCAGAACGCCCTCGGAGCGGCTTATTTCCTCGCCAGCACGCCTCAGAACGCGCTTCTGACCGCCCTTTTCCTTTCCTGCCTGCTCTTGCGCAAAGGCTGGAAGCGGGGTGAACGCGGGTTCATGGCCCTGCTCTTCATCGGGTTCTTCGCCGCCATGTCAGCATATGCATTCGCTGGGTTCTCCAGGTTCTGCGCCATGGGAGTGGACCCATACGACCAGAATCTGCGGTACCTGATGCCCGCCTTTTCCGTCATCGCAATCGTCGCGTCCGGTGGGACGGAAGGCTTTGAACGGTTCCATGGCCTCAGGCGGCACAAGAACGCCTGCGTCTGGCTGCTGCCTCTGCTGATGCTCGTTCTCTCTTCGTTGGCCGTGTCGGATTTGATCCAGGGAAAGGCGCCTTGCGGCAGCTCTTCTGTGGCCAGCTACAGGGGCTTTTTGGCGATGGCACCAAGAATCCCTGCCAATTGCATGGTCATGATGATGAATTCAGACCTTGCGACAGCATTGACGGAGCTGAAGGGGTTGGACGCCGAACCGGCCTTGGATCATCTGGAAAGGCTGAAGGATGCTTTGAAGGGCGGCGTTTGCGTGGTGTACCTGGAAACCCCGATGGACAGGAAATGGATGACGGAGGCCCGCATGAAGTCCCGTCTCAAAGACGGCCCGAAGCCTTACCTTGGAAGCGAGTTCGCTTTCAGGCTGCTGGCCAACGAAAGCTTTTGCGGCGAGGATTTCTACGTCACGCTGGAAGAGGTCACAATCCGTGGAGCCCAGGCGCAATGGGTGGCTCCCGGGCAGGCAATCCATGACGTATAAGCCTGCGCAAACAACTAATAATCATGCGCATCATCCGCCGCAATCTCAGGGATGGCCTGCTCAAGCTGCGCTTGGAGACGCCTGAGGACGTATGGCACCTTTCCAAGGTCGTTGAGCCCGGCAGCATCGTCCGCGCCAAGTCAAAGCGCAAGGCATCGGTCAGGCGTGGCAGCGATTTCGTGGAAGGCGACGTCCGCCCGGTCGTGCTGGCCATAGAGGTGGAGAAGGTCGCATTCCAGAAGGACACGGGAAAGTTGAGGATGCTGGGCAAGGTCGTCAGCGGACCGGAGGACGTCCCGCACGGCTCCTACCACACCATACAGGCCGAGCCGGGGCAGGCCGTCGAAGTGACAAAGCGATGGAAACGGCACGAGATAACGCGGATGGAAGACGCGGCGAGACCCAGCCCGCGCGCCTTCATATGCATGATAGACCGTGACGCAGCTCATTTCTATAAGCTGCTCCCGTCAGGTCCGGAGCCGTCAGGCAGCATTGAATTCAGGAAGTCGCGCCGCCCGGGTGAAGGCGAGGATGACCGGATGACGCATTATCAAAAGATAGCGGCGACTCTGGAAGAGCATGACGAGACCGTGATCATCGCCGGCCCGGGCTTCGAGCGCGAAAATCTGTTCAAGCACATAAAATCGAAGCACCCGGAGCTGGCGAAGCGCACCGTCCTGGAGCATGCGGACGACACGGAAATCTCCGGGGTGACGGCTGTGATAAGGCGCGCAGCACCGTCCGTGCTGGCCAGGCACCGCGTCCGGGAAGAGGCGGAATGGGTCCAGTCCTTCCTAGAAGAGGTGAGGAAGGATGGCTTGGCGGTCTATGGGATGGCCGAGACGAAGCGCGCGTTGGAAAGCGGCGCCGTGGCCGCGCTGATGGTCTCGGAGGAAAAGCTTCCCGAAGCTTCTGCGATGTTGGACGTGGCCGAATCCACAGGCGCGGAAATAAGAATAATCTCGTCCACGCACGAAGCTGGAGAGATGTTCCTAGGCATGGGTGGCGTGGGCGCGATGCTGAGATACAAATTACGCGAGTAATGCGGAAAGGCTTATATTGCGTTCGATGAAATCCATCGCATGCCAGACTATGCGCTCAGCGCTTTGGGCCCGCTTGACGGCAGGTATGCGAAAGACGTAGAGCCGCTAAGAAATATCTTCTGCGAAGCAGAGCTCATACGGAGAAGGCTCGGAATCGAGGTGGAATGGCTCATCGCGCTGTCCGAAGAGTCCGGTGCTCTGGGCGCCGGCCCGGCTTTTTCAGACGGGGACAAAGAACGCTTGAGGAGCCTTTACGAAACGTTCACGCTGGAGGACGCCGCCGTCGTGAAAGCCATCGAAGAGGAAGGTTACCATGGAATCAAGGCGACAAGGCATGACGTAAAGGCCATAGAGTATTTCATGCGCGAGCGGCTCGCGGGGGCCGGGCTTGATGAGTGCATGCCATGGATGCATTTCGGCCTGACGTCGGAGGATGTTAATGACCCTGCATATGCGACCATGGTCAGCGATGCCGTGGGGGATGTGCTCCTGCCGGAGCTAGAGGGCCTGCACAAGGATCTGGTCGCGATGGCACGTGGATACGCAGCCATCCCCATGCTCGCGAGGACGCACGGGCAGCCGGCTTCGCCGACGACGCTGGGAAAAGAGTACAACGTGTTCGCGACGAGGTTGGCAAGGCAGATTGATGAGATCGGAAGCCTGGAAATAGGAGCCAAGTTCAGCGGCGCGACAGGAAACCACAACGCCCTTTCTGCCGCCTTTCCGCAACTTCCAGCCACGTATTGGACCGAGTTTACGCAACAATTCCTGAAAAAGATAGCCGGCGAAAGAAGGGTGCGAATCAGGCCAGAACTGGTCACCACGCAGGTGAGCTCGCATGACACGTATGCTGAATTGTTCCACGCCCTGACGAGGGCGAACAACGTCATAATAGGCATGGACAGGGACACCTGGACATACATAAGCGACGGCTGGCTGGCCCAGAAGCCGACGGAGGGCGAAGTGGGTTCGTCCACGATGCCGCACAAGGTCAACCCCATAAGCTTCGAAAACAGCGAAGGGAACCTGGAGCTTGCCAATGCCATGCTTTATTTTCTGGCTTCCGACCTTCCCATATCAAGACTCCAAAGGGATCTTTCAGGTTCTACCGTGAAAAGGAACGTCGGCGTTGCGCTCGGGCATTGCCTGGTGGGTTATGCGTCGTCACGCAAAGGCCTCGCCAGGGTGTCCCCCCACAAAGAGAATATAGCAGAAGCCTTGAGGGAGAACCCGCAGGTCGTGGCCGAAGGCGTGCAGACCCTGCTGAGGGCGGCTGGCGTGCCAGAAGCATACGAAATGCTTATGGAGAGAACGCGAGGAAAGGAGATATCGCTTGACGATCTGCGCGGGCTTGCCGACGGGTTGGAGCTGCCGGACTCTGTGAGAACGCAGTTGAGGAATCTGGCACCGGAGAATTATACGGGCATCGCAAAGCATCTTGCCATGCTCTAGGCATCACTTCACGAAGTCCTTCACCATCGCCTTCGCTTTTTCCCTCTTCTTCGCATGCTCTTCGAGGAACTTCCCGACCTTCTCAGCCGCTATCGTCTTCAGCTCGCCTGTCAGCATTTTCCCCGACTCATAGTCTGCCTTGATCTGCGCCAGCCGTTTATCATCAGGCTCGAATATGCATCGCAGGTATTGGAACGCCACGTCCACTTCCGTGTTGCCGCCCTTCTTGCGGTGCTCCTCCACGTTGTTGGCCCCGCCGGAGAAGGCGTACTTGAATATCTTCTTCTTCGCCTCTTCCGGCCTGTCCGTCGGCGCTATGTACGACGCCGCGTCCGAGGAGGACATCTTCCCGCCCTTCAGTCCGGGAAGCAACGTGTGGAACGTCGCCGCGGGTGGGATGAAACCTCCGATCCTCGACGCAAGATCCCGCGTCAGCCGTATGTGCGGGTCCTGGTCCGCGCCCACGGGCACCAGGACAGGTTTGGGCCCGCCGTATTCGTCCAGCTGCGGATGCAGGATGTCCGCGACCTGCGTCAATGCGGCGATGGTTTTGGCCGGCGAAACGTCGCCATAAATCGCTTGCATCTCGTTGTACGTCGTCTTCGTCCCTATGGTCGCGGCGAGCCTGTAGTACGGTATGCTCCGGTTGCTCTGGAAGTAGAAGTCCGTCATTTCCGGGTCAAGCCCGAGCGCTATGAAGTTGACAAGATAATCATCAATTGCATTTTTCCGCAAGTCCTCGAAACCGAGGTTTCGCATGTTGTGCGCCTCTATGTCGGCGACGCAGAGGAAGACCTTGGCTCCGAGGCTCTGGTAGTATATCACCTGCTGGGCGAGCATCATGTGGCCTATGTGAAAGCGGCCCGTCGGCATCAGCCCGGTCATCACGGCCCATTCCTTCTTCTTTTTGATGGCGTCCAGGATTACCGGGAAATCGCGATGGCCGAAGACGATGCCTCGGCGTATGCATGGCGGCGCGTCCGTCAGCTTCTTCGCCATTGCATCCATGGGCTCTATGCCAAATTCTTTCATGAGCCGGCCGTAGTCCTTGACTCCTTCCCTTCCCCACGGGTCCACTTCTATGGGCATGCAAGACTCACGTTTCTAATTTGGCTGGGAATCTTTAATAAGCAGTTCAGAGGCCGGGCTGCAACAGTGCGGCCGCAGCTCATTTTCCTACCCAATGCAGTTCCTTCCGTTCGAAAGCGGTGAATGCCTTGTTGAGGGCATAGCCGACGATGCCCACCATGATTATCACGGCGTACATTTCCTTGGTGTTGTAGACATACTGGGCGTCGATTATCCGGGAGCCCAGGCCCGTTTCCACTCCCGTGAACATCTCCAGCACTACCGCTATGACCAGCGCCATCGATATCGAGACGTACATGCCGGAAGCTATGTGCGGCAGCGCTTCCGGCAATATGACCTTCCGGAAGAGCATCGCATCCTTGACTCCCATGGTTTTCGCCAGCATGATCCTCAGCTTGTTGGCATTCATGACCCCGTATGCCGCGCTCAGGGCCATGGTCAGCGCAGTGACATACGTCACGAGGCTGACTACCGAAGCGGTCCCGACGCCGAAAAAAAGCAGGAACAGCGGAATCAGCGCCGTCGCCGGAATGGACCTGCCGAAGTCCACCAGAAAATCCAGCGAACGTCGCACGCGTCTGAAGTGGCCCATGGCCAAGCCGACGGGAACCCCCAAAGCAACGCCCAAGGCGAGGCCTGCCATGCAGCGGAAAAGCGTCATCGCCAGGTCCGGCGCTATGCTCCCGGTCGCCAGGAGCGTGCACATCTCCCAAAGCACGTCCAGCGGCGACGGCAGGAGTATCCTGCTGAACGGCATGAAGGCGGCCGCGGCCAGCCACACGGCGAACAGCACGGCCAGCGAAGCCATGCCATAGGCGGCATTCCTCATAGATGACCCCCCACTGATTTCATCACCCTTCTCCTCAGCCTGTTGAACGCGGCGCTTGTCAGCATTTCGGGCTTTCTGGGCCTCGGAAGCCCCACGTCGACTATGTCGGCGACCTCTGCCGGAGGCCCTGAAAAGATCACGACCCTGTCCGCAAGCAGTATCGCCTCGTCAACCGTGTGGGAGACGAAGAACGTCGTCGTCCTGCTGCCTTTCAGCAGCTTCAGCAGTTCCATCTGCAGCTTCAGTCCGGTGCGGTAGTCCAGCGCGGAGAAAGGCTCGTCGAGCAGCAGCAGTGACGGTCCGCTGACGAGTGCACGGCCTATGGCCACGAGCTGGGAAAGGCCGCCTGATAGCTGGTAGGGATATGCATTCCTATGCTTGGCAAGCCGCAGTTTCTTTATCATCCCGGCTGTTGCGCGCTTGCCCGCAGTTCCATCCGTTAGTGCGAACGCTATGTTCCGTTCCACGGAGAGCCACGGGAAGAGCGAGGCGCGGAAGTCCTGGACTATGTACCCCACCTTCGCATCCGAGCCGCCGTTGAACCTTATCGTTCCATCAGTCGGCTTCTCCAGCCCAGCCAGTATCTTGATGAACGTCGTCTTGCCGCAGCCGTTGGGGCCGAGGATGGAGATGAATTCGCCTGGCTGGACTGAAAGCGAGATGTCCTTGAGCGCTTCCAGCGGGGGCGCCGTGTCATCGAAGCGTTTTGAAAGCCCCCGGATAGTGATCGCATCCATAATAATCAACGGGCCAGCATTCCCGTGACTTCGACGTGCTTCGGAAGCTGGCCTTTCTCAAAGTAAATGTCTGCTAATGCCTGCACAGCACTCATGTTGGCATCAGCCGTTCTCACGACGTTGCCTATGCCTACCTTGGCTGCTATCGTTCCATCCACGGACGTATACTTGGTCAGGACGGCGCGCAGGGAGGGGTCGGCGTTCATGGCATCGATGCCGTGGCCGAATGCTTTGGCCACTTTCGCGGCGGCTCCGGGCCGTTCTGCCAGGAACTTCTGCGAAACGGCGGCTGCGCCCAGCGCAAAGTCTTCCACGACATGCCTGCCCATCGGGTCGTCTTCGACCACCCGGGCGAGGCCCGTGCTGACTGCTATGGTCGGGACGGGTTCCAGCGTTATGAGCGCGTCGACCTGCCCGCTTTCCAGGGCGCCAAGCTGGGAGGAAGTCGGCAGTTCCATTATCGTCGCTTCATCTGGCTCCATGTATTTGCTCAGGATCACCTCGACTATGGCGCGGGTGCTAGATCCTGGGAAGACGCCGACTTTCTTGCCCTTAAGGTCCTCGACGCCGCTTATGACCGAATCGTTCCTGACGATGAACGCGTCTATGTGCTTCGTTTCAGTCTGCTGGTTCAGGGCGAAGACCTTGAGCTTGCCCGGGTCCTGGGCCTCCACGGCCAGGAGCGGATGCAATGCAACGATGCCCGTCGCATCGATCTTGCCCGTCAGGAGCGCGTCCGTCACCTGGTTAGTCGTCTCGAACTTCACAAGCTCGACGCTGATCCCTTCGCTCTCGAAATAGCCTTTCTCCACGGCTATGTAGAGCGGCAAGTTCACAGTCAACGGCTGGTAGCCTATGCGCACAACCTCCTTTCCTTCTGGCGCCATTGCTGCAAGGCAGACGAATGCGGCGGCAGCTATGAAAACTGCGCCTAATATCCACGGCTTGGTAGCAATTTTTGCGTCCATGTTTCACCCATGGAACCGGTATATTAAAACATTTGTGGTAAAAAAATCACCACAAAAAGCAGCTTTTTAAAGCTGCGTGCCAATGGAAAAGCATGGAGACTGCGGCGCTGGCCAAGCTGGGCATGGACGAGAAGGAGATAAAAGTGTACCTGGCACTGGTCCGCCACGGTCTGGCCACGGGTGGCAAGGTCGCCGACCTGACGGGACTGCACAGGAGGACAGCGTATGACGTCCTGGCATCCCTCATGGAGAAGGGGTTCGTGACGTATGTCATCAAGGAGCGGAAAAAGCATTTCGATGCCATGGATCCCAAGCGGCTCATGGACCTCGTGAAGGAGCAGGAGGATGCCGTGAATTCGCTGCTGCCTGAGCTTTGCGCCCTGCGTGCCAGGAGGAAGGAAAAAAGCGGCGTCCAGATCTACGAAGGCGTCAAAAGCGTCAAGAAAATCTATGACGAGCTGCTCGAAAGCGGTAGTTACGTTGCTTTGGGAGCGGGCGAACCGCTGCGGGAGATGCTCGGGCCGTTCTTCGCGTTCTTCCAGCGCAGGAAAAGGCAGATGCGGGCGAAGACCCGCGTCATAATCTCCGCCGCTTACCGCAAGTCGGAGGTCGTCACCAGAACGTACGGTGATGTCCGGTTGCTCGAAGGCTACGAGGCCCCGACGACTACGTACGTTTATGGGAACAAGGTTGCGATCGTCATATGCGACCCGCCGCTGGGCATCGTCATCGAGAACGGGAAAGTCGCAGCCAGCTTCATGGGTTATTTCAACCTTTTATGGTCGATGGCCAAGCCCGCCAGCCGTTAGCGTCAAGTTATCAGCGCCGCCCCGGCGAGCATCACGGTTATGGCTGCGAGCTTCGCCAGCACCGTCCTTCTGTCCGTCTCCTCTTTCATTATCCTCGGGTAGAGGACGCTCAGCATCACAGTGAAAGCCAGGACGAACAGCTGCTGCACGCCGGACAGCGCGTTGACAAGCGTGACGGATCCTATGGCCGTCGCGATGGTGAGCAGCAGCACGCCAGACAGGTTCAGCGAGCTGCTCAACGCATTCACGCCTATGGATATGCGGCCGTGCTCCCTGACCATCCTGCGCAAGTCCGGTATCGCGAAGAAGAATATCGGAACGGCAGCGAGCAGCGCGCCCAGCCTGGTGTAGGAGAAGACTGTCCAGAAATCCGCAAACCCGAGTAGGTATTTGGAAATCACGGCGTTCGCCGCCATTGCGAGGTCAGCCAGCAGCATGAGCAGAAGCATCTTGTTGAGCCTGAAAGACAGCTTCTTCGACGATATGGCCATCGCGCCCACGACCAGCATCACGACTCCAGCGTATTTGACTGTCGTGAGCGCCTCGCCCAAGAAAGCGGCAGCCAGGACCATCGTGAACAGCGCCTGGAGGTACCAGAGCGGGATGACCCTGGACACCTCCTCTATCTTCAGCGCTTTCATGTAGAAGACGCATGCAAGGATGTAGAACAGCCCGCATGCAAGGGACAGCGCCACGTTGACCGCGGACAGTTCGGAGAGACCGTGGACGCTCCAGATCAGCAGCGCAGCGATGGCGCCGATGACGCTGGTTATCACCACGGGCGAGAGGGGATTCCGCACCCATTTCGTGACCGTGAACTTGTCAACGATGTTGACGACGGCCCAGAACATCCCGGCCAGGACTGACAGGACTATCCAAAGCATACGTCATCTATGCGGTGGGGCAATAAAAATCTGCCTATCCGGTCTCTTAAAAAACTACACCTTCTGCACATATCCCGGCGACGGCTCGAACAGCATGCCTTCTCTTTTCAGGCGTTCGATGATCTCCTCCGGGTTGCTGACGCCCTCCTTCTTCGCCGCCTCTATCACTTCGTTCTGGAGCATCTCCTTCTTCTTCCTGCTCAGCTCGTCTATGACGCTGAGCATTATGCTTATCGCCGACCGCTCCTTCGATGTCGTGAGCGCGCCGTCGAACTTGTCCACATCGATCTCCCCGGTCTCGCTCACCAGTCCCAGTTGTTCCATGGAGTACTTCATGAGCCGTATCGCCCGGTCTGCGTCCCTCTTCCTGACCGTTGGAGAGAGCTGTATCTTCGCCGAGGCTTCGGCTATCCTTATCATGGCCTCGAACTGCCTGAGCGTTATGGGTATGGCGCCGCCCTCGCGCTGCGCCTTCCTCCGCGTCTCGACATAGAATTTCTTCATCATCTCCCCGGTCTCCTTGGTCAGGACGGGGATGCAATTGCGCTTGGCGTATGTGATGTACTTCCGTATGAAATGAGCGTCCAGCTTCGGTATCGCGTCTGCGTAGTCGTCCTCCCTGCTGGAGAGTATGTGGTCCACGATCTTCGTGTCCTGCTTCGTGTCCGGCAGGTCCCTCAGTATGAACTTCAGGTCGAAACGGGAAAGCAGCGTGTCCGGTATGTTTATCTGCTTGGTTATCGGCATGTACGGGTCGAAGCGCGAGAACTTCGGGTTGCCGCCGGCCAGCACGGAAGTCTGCGCCGGCAACGTGGCCACTATCGATGCCTTTGCAATACTCACTGAGCCCTGCTCCATCGCTTCATGCATGGCTACTTGATCTTCTTGCGACATCTTCTCGAACTCGTCTATGGATATCAGTCCCTTGTTGGCGAGCACCATCGCCCCGGCCTCCAGCACCCACCCGCCCATGAACTGCTCGTCCTTCGAGACGCTGGCCGTTAACCCTGCCCCAGTCGCGCCCTTCCCCGATACATACTTGCCGCGCGGCACTATCTGCGGGACAAGCTTCAGCAGCTGCGATTTCCCGCTAGACGGATCCCCTATTATCAGCACGTGGATGTCGCCCCTCGTCTTCGTCCTGTCCTTCTGCGTCCTCTGCACGCCGCCGAAGAGCTGCATGATGATGGACTCCTTTATCTCCATCAGGCCGTACAGTGAAGGCGCGAGCGAGCTGACGAACATCTCATAGACCTTCGGATCCTTCGCTATCTCCTTTATCCTCTCCTCGTCGGCCTTGGACAGCTCTATCCGCTCCCATCCTATCTCTGTCGGCTCGAAATGGTTCGTTTCCAGGTAGAAGTCCAGCTTCACGGAGAACATCCTGTTCTTCGGTATGTCCCTGAGTATGCCTGTGACCCTTATCCTGTTTCCGGGTTCCGTCATGGTCCTCCCGTCGATGTTGACCAGGTCCCCTGCCAGCAGCACCGTCACCTGCGAAGGCCTCTCCCCCTCGGTAAGTTCGAACGGCTCCTCTATGACTATCCACCGCGTGTCTATCAGCTTCTTCTCGAACTCCTTGAAGCCCTTCCTGTTGCCGCAGGCGCATTCGAACGGCCTGCCTATGAAAGTGCCGCGCCGTTCCACTTCTATCCGTTCGCCGCACGCGGGGCACTGCCATACGATGCTCGTGATTTCTGGCCGTATCTCGCTTGCCTTGCGTATGATGCCTTCCGTGGATATGAACCTGCCTATGTGGACGGAGCGCAGGTCACGTATCATCACGATCTCTGGAAGGTTGGTGACGCGTATGCGCACCTTCCCCGGAAGGTCCATCTCCTCCAGCGCCTTTGCGCTCAGCTCGAAGAACGTCTCCGGCAATGCAATGAGCAGGTCTCCCAGGTCGGGGCCGAACCTGTCTAGGATGGCGTAATCCATCACGAACGGCCTCTCCTCGGTGGCGGCCTGCACGAGCTGAGCGTAATACTTTTTCTTGAAGAAGTTCTTCAGCCGGTCCCTGAACTCCGACGACTTCTCGTCGGGCAGCCCGGGCTTGTCCGCCTTTTCCGGTGGTATCTCTTCCGTTTCATCCCTGTCTTTGCCTCGTGGCATGGGCATATCTAGCTGTTGTAAGAGGTATTTAAATCGCTTTGAACCAGCGCGTAGCCTCCGCCATATACGCCGGAATATACATCGCAAGCTTCATATCGCCACGTAACCTATGCGGGATACAAAGTGATTTAAACCGGGTCCGCAATTCAGGCTTGGGTTCTATGGTTGCCGCCGAGGGAAAACCGCTCTGCAAAGGATGCCACAGCGGGCCCGTTTCCCAGCCGGGTCCGGATTCTGCGCCGGGCCTGCAAAGCTACGCTTCTGGGCGTGTCACTCTTTATTTCCCTGACGGAGTGGCACCGGAAAGCATAGATGAAGCTTTTTCCGAGCCGCTGCCGGATGACGGCCATCGTTTTGTCCAAGGCGGGCTGGGAATGTACGAATTCAGAGACGGTTTGGTTGTGTCCATGTCGCCGCGGGCGACGAGGCTGGAAACCCGGAAGCATTATTCCTATTTTGATGATGAAGCCCTCAAAAGGCGGATGCGCGGCATGCCGACGCACTGCACAAGAGTGGTGCACGGAGATAAGAGAGCGTATTTTCTGGAAGGGGCATATGCGGTGATGGTTTTTGATTACCCGCGATTCTTTGATGAAACGCCGGTTATGACTGGCATTACACCGGTCACAATTTAGCCATGCATCTATCGAGGATGTCCAGCCCGTGAAGCAGCTGTTCCTTCTTGATCACAAGCGGCGGACAGAAGCGGATGACGGACTGCCCCGCCGGCAGCAAGAGCAGGCCCGACTCCTTGCAAAGCTCCAGGAGGCGCGCCACTTCCTTCCGCGCGGGCGTCTTCTGGCCGTCGCCCCTGACCAGCTCCATGCCTGCCATGAGGCCCATGCCGCGGACGTCTCCGATGAGCTTGTGCCGCTCCTCCATCTCGCCGAGCCGTTTCAGCAGGAGCTGGCCCAGCTTCGCTGCGTTCTCGCCGGCCTTCCTCTTCTCGAGGAAGTTGAGGTTGGCCAGGCCGGCCGCGCAGGAGACGAGGTTGCCCCCGAACGTGTTGGCGTGCGCCCCCGGCGGCCAGTCCATGATCTCGTGCGTCGAGACCATCGCCCCTATGGGGAACCCGCCGCCTATGGCTTTGGCCATGCAGACTATGTCCGGCTTGACGCCGAACTGCTCGCATGCAAGGAACGTGCCCGTGCGATAGCATCCCGTCTGCACTTCGTCTGCGACGAAGAGGATGCCGTGCTCAGAGCACATTTTTTTCAGCTCGGCGAGGAATCCCGCAGGCGGAACGATGTAGCCGCCTTCGCCCTGTATGGGTTCGATGAACAGCGCGGCAATCTCCTCCCTGTGGTGGCGGAAGAAGCTGTCGGCTATCTGCAGGCATGCGCGCGAGCATTCCTCCGGAGTCGCGAATCCGGACCTGTAGAAGTATGGATATGGTATGTGCTGCACAGGAAGGAACGGCCCGAACCCTTCACGCTGCACCGGTTTCGAGCTTGTCATAGACAGCGCGCCCATCGTCCTTCCGTGGAAGCATTTCTCGAATGCCACGGTTAGCATGCGGCCTGAATGCCTTCGCGCCAGCTTGTATGCCGCTTCGACGGTTTCGGTGCCGGAGTTGGCGAGGAAGACCTTGCTCAGCCCGTGCGGCATTAGCGACACCAACTTCTCCTGGAATGCCACGGGCGTCTCAGCGCAGAAGTCGTAGAAGCCGCAGTGGCTTCCGCGGGCCAACTGCATTTTCACCGCAGAAATTATCGCCGGGTTCGCGTGCCCGGCGGAAAGCACGGCTATCCCCGCCGCGAAATCCAGGTAGCGGTGACCGTCGACATCCCAGACGTAGCAGCCGCGGCCGCGCGAGAAGACGAAGTCATACTCTCTCGTGGCCGATGGCGTTCCCACGGCTTTGTCGCGCGCCAGTATTTCCGATGCCCTAGAAATGCCGATTGTTTTCGGCGCACGCGCGTTTTTGCGGCCTGCCATATTATAGTAATTATAATGGCCTCCTTTTATCCTGCGGGTTTGCTCTAATGCCGTGGTTTCAGGTTTTTTTCGTCATGCTCGCACAGCTTCTGCACAGGACACTCCCAGCACCGCGGTCCGATCGGTCTGCACACCGTCTGCCCGAATCGCACGAGGCTGTTGTTCAGTCCAATCCATCCGCTTTTCGGTATCAGTTCCATCAGCTTCCGCTCCGTCCGTTCCGGCGTCTTAGCCATCACGAAACCGATGCGGTTGCTTATCCTGTGGACGTGCGTGTCCACGGGTATGGCGGGGAGGCCGAAGCCGTACACGAGCACGCACCCTGCCGTCTTCCTTCCGACGCCCGGCAGCGCAAGCAACGCGTCCATGTCCGCTGGCACGGTGCCGCCGTATTTTTCCAGCAGTATGCGCGCGATTTCCTTTATCCGCCTGGCTTTGGTCCTGTAGAATCCTGACTGGCGTATGCGGCTTTCAATCTCGCCAAGCGGCGCCGATGCAAGCTGTCGTGGCGTCCTGTAGCGCGAAAAGAGCTGTGAAGCCGCCTTCTCCGTGCTCTCGTCCCGGTTCCTCTGCGAGAGAACGGTGCTTATTAGGATCTTGAACGGATCTTCGAGGTTCCAGCTCTGCATGCCCGCCGATCCTTTCGGCAGCAGGGAGAGTATCCTTGAAACTTTGCGCCGGTCCATGAGATCCTTTGTTTTTCTCTGTTATATTGTTTCGTCTCCCGGGGTGAACGTCGTCCATGAAACGTTTCATGACCTTCAAATGAGGCGCTCAAGTATTTTAGAAGGTTGCCATGGCTATTAAATATGGGCGAGTCCTTCAAGAAGCTGCGGCCGGTCACCTTCGAGAGCGCAGCCGCCACTGTCATGAACTCGCTGACTTCTGGTTTCCTTACGCTTTTCGCGCTCTACCTCGGCGCCACCAACGAGATGATAGGTCTAGTTGTCGCCGTCCCTGCGGCCATCGCGCTGTTCGGCTACATCCCGGCGGCCATGCTGGTGGAGAGGATGAAGAACGTGAAACGTTTCTGCTCCTTGACAGCACTGGGCTCCAGGTCGCTCTGGCTGGTTGTCGCAATCATGCCTTTCCTTCCCGCGTTCCTGCTCCCCTTCCGGTTCGGCATCCTCATAATGCTCGTTTCCATGGCCTCGCTGGCCGGGGCCTTCATAAACCCGGGGTGGGCCGCCCTGATAGGCGACCTTGTCCCGGATGACATGCGCGGCCGCTATTTCGGGATGAAGAACCGCGTCGCTGCCGTGTTCTCGCTTGTCGCAGTCATAGGGGCCGGTTTCCTGCTGGACCTGACGGGAAGCGCAAGCGGCTTCTTCTTCCTCTTCCTAATCGCCGGCATCGCAGGCGTCCTGACAGCCGTGCTGTTCGCAGCCTTCCCTGAGACATACCAGTACTCTTTCGGCAGGGCCGACACGGTGAAGGAGATAAAGGACGCCCTCAAGAACAGGTTCATGCGCCGTTTCCTGCTGACGATGCTGCTGTGGCAGTTCGGCGTTTCGATGGCGTCCCCGTTCTTCAACGTATATCTGGTCAACGACCTCCACGCTCCATACGCATGGGCATCGCTTCTGCTTCTCTGCACCGGCGTCGGCGGGATCCTCATGTACAACTTCTGGGGGAACCTTTCCGACAAGTTCGGGCACCGCCAGGTCATCATCGTATCCTCGGCGGGCGCTGCGCTGGTGCCGATACTCTGGCTCTTCTCGCCGAACATACAGTTCCTTCTGCTTGTAGAATTCATGTCAGGCGCCGTGTGGGCCGGATTGAACATGGCCAACCTCAACTACGTGCTCGAGCTGGGCGGAGGCAGCAAGGCCAGCATATATTCCGCGCTTTTCTGGACGGCTATAGGGATAGCCACGTTCATCGGACCCGTCATCGGCGGCCAGATAGCCGATTCCGTCGTCATCCCCATCGGCCAGGGCATCTCCGGCCTCAGGGCCACGTTCGTCGCATCCTTCCTCATCCGCTCCGTCATGTTCATGGTGTTCGTGAAGTTCATACTTGAGGTGCCGACCAGGGAGCGCATCTCGACCAGATATGTCACGCACGAGATACTGGAAATGGGCAGGTCGCATCTGAGCGTTCCGTTCATTGCCTTGAAGGAGAACACGAACCTCCTCACGAAGTCGCTTGGCGTCATCATGAAGACCGTGGACAGGATAAGGCGTTCAGACGCGTGGAAGACGCTTTCAGAGTCGTCGAGGAAGGAGCTGTCGTCGATGGAGAAGGAGATGAAGGCGTTCGGCAAAGCCGAAGCGGGCAACGTGGAAAGGGCGCTCGCCACGACGGCCGCCATCAGCAGGAAGCTCCGTGGCATCATGCAGCAGCGGAGAAGCCCGCTGCGCAGAAGAAGGTGGCCATTCCTGCAGTAGGCTTGAGAAATGCCATAGAATCTTCTAAACCGGAAAAAAACGTGGCCGCATCTTATCTGTTTAAAAAACAGAAAAAGCTTATATTGCAGGCCGCACAGAATATAAGCATAAGGACAGGAGGATGGGTGGATGGCCGCTAAGAAAAAGAAAAAGAAGTAATCGCGTGGCTTGATCTTTTTGCATGCTGTGCATGCCTGTTTCTTTCGTTTTTTCCCGGCAGGCGGGGCGTTAAACCTCCGCAAATCCTCCGCGGAGGCGAATTTGGCGGGAAGCGGCGATTTTTCGTGGCCGCTTCTAATCGATTGCAAAAACGAAATAAAGTTTATATTCGGGTTCGCACAAATCTATAACATCAGAGCCGAAGGAGGCTGGGAAAATGGCCAAAAAGAAAGCTAAGAAGAAGTAAGCTCCGATGATTATCTGTTGCATGCTCTGCATGCTTGTTCTTTTTCTTTCGTTTTCACCTTCCTGACCGAACTATACGCTTCCTGTCGATGTTTTTGCCCTGCGCCGATGCGCGATGGCGGAAAGCGCCTATGCTCTGTTTAAAAAATTTGCTGCCAAGCGCATATCATGCTGGCGAAAGCGGACATAGACAGGTACGGAGGCAAGGCCGCGGGGCAGGACTACCTCAGCGAGCGCACCAAACTGCCAATCCTGCCATACAAGAAAAAAGAGGCCGGCGCACCGATGGATCCCATCCTGGCTGCGTTCAGAAGGATGAAGAAGCCCGTGATCGTGCGCTCGTCCTCCCCTTATGAGTTCGGCGACTTCGAGGGCATCTTCACGTCCGTCAGGGACGTCATGGACGAAGCAGGGCTGGTGCGAGCCGTGGAGACCGTGGAAGCCAGCGCCCTGAGCGAGCGGGCGAGGAGATACGCCGAGCAGCGCGGCTTCCGCATAGACGGGAGGATGCACAGCTTTGTGCAGGAGCAGTCGCCATCAGCTTATGCGGGCGCTATGCTTGGGCATCCGAATGATAGGGGTTCGGTTTTCATGACTTATGCGGGTGGCGTCAGCGAGAAGCACAGCTTTTTCTTGGATCACGAAGCTGGAATGCTCATTGATCTGGAACTCTATGATTTTGCCCAGATGACGGAAGAAATCCGCCCCCCCTTCGATGCTTACAATGAGGTGAAGGAAAGCGGGCTTGCGGAAGGATACGCTATCCATATGGAATTCGGCCTCGAGCCGTTTGAGATTTACCAAGCCAGGCCGTTCAAACCCATGGAGATTGCCGAGTTTGAAGTGCCCAAAGGCAAGGATGGCCTGTACGTGCACTCCCCATTTGGCACACTTGGCACAACGCCTCCTGACGGCCTTGCCATGAAGATGGTAAGGACGGTTGGTGCGGAGCACGCAATCATGGAGGCGTACAGCCAAGGCAGAACGCGACTGAACGGGGGGGATTTTGACCTGGTCATGCGGCTAAGGAACGAACTGGAACTTGGCCGCTCGCCAGAATCGGTGCTCGAATGGTGGAGCAAGGCGTGGGATGAAAACATGGAAGGGCCGTACTGCCTCGTCGCATCTTCCGCAAACTCCGATGATGTGGAACTCGACCTCGCGGCGCCCAGAATGAAAGCCGTAATATTCGGCCATCCGGCGACTCAGCTTTCGTTTGATGTCGTGGGTCATAGCAGCATAAGGCTGCTGAAGTTGGCGCGTGTAGCCCTGTACGAACCCAGGCTTTATGAGACTCCGTTCTTCACGGAAGCCATGACCGGGAGAACCGTGCGCATCATAAGCAACGGCAGGAAAGCCGTGGCCATGCTGGACTAGGCTACGCTCCATCCGTCTGCGTCACCGCTTCCCTGAACCACTCCGGCAGCATGGACTCGTTCCTCCGATAAAAGGAGATGAAGTCTGAGTCGAGCATGTAAGTCCTGCAATGGTCATCCTCCGACCGCATGCCTCTTCCATAGGTTTGGATGAGCCTGACGGCCGTCAGCCACTGGTACCACCGCGGGTCCCGCTCCATGCGCTTCCTTATCTGGGGGTCGCCCAGGTCCGGGTACGGAACTTTGCACATGACCTGCCATCTGCAGAGGTCGCCTTTCAGGTCGACGCCCTCGTATGCCGACGGCGTGACGAGCACGCGCGGCTCAGGCGACGCCATGAATCGGCGAAAGGCAGCGTCCGTCGCCTCGGAGCTGTCGTTCGACACGAGCCGCGGATCCTTTATCTTGCCGATGATTTCGCTCTGTATCCTGTATGAATGCGTGTGGATGACGCCCTTTTCCTTAGGGTTCTCATCCATGATGCCCTTCACCCGGTCGAGCAACGCAGGCATCGTCGTCGCCACGTTCGCCTTGGACATGCTGCCTACGGGCGCCACGATGAACGGCCTGCGCTCGGCCTTGAATATCGACGGGACCTTGAGGAAAAGCAGCCGCCCGTCCAGCCCGAGGGACGAGCTTATAGTCGCCGTGTCCAGTATCGTCGCCGACTGAAGCAGGAAGAACTGCGCCCTGGAGAAGATGGCCGAGGACCACTTCCTGACCTCGACGGGCTTGAACGTCACCCAGCCAGACTGGCGGCCTTCGCCGATGTGCAGGTCCTGCACCCACAGCTCCGGGTCCTCTTCCAGCTCCTCGAGCAGGAAGTCCATTCGCTTCGTCTTCTTCGCCATCTCTTCCATGCGGTCTATCTCCATGGCGCTCAGCGTCTTCAGGCGCGTGCCATACTCCTGCACTTTCTTGGCAAATTTCGCGCGCCATTCCTCCAGGACCTTCCTCCACTCGTCTGCCGGCATGCTCTGAGCAGGCAGTTGCTCTTGCACGTGATGAAGGTCGCGGCCCGTTATCTTCAGCCCGACGAACGACATGAGCTTCCCTTCGATGTTGTGCGCTTCGTCGGCGACCAGCAGGTCGCGACGTCCGAAGTCGCCGACGTAAGACGTCTCGTTAAGGAAGTAGTCGTAGTTGAACACGACGCAGCTTTCGCGCATGGCTTCGCATTTCTGCTCCCAGTATGGGCACACGTCCACGCCGTCCTCTATGAACAGCGGCCCTCTCCTGGCTGACTCGGCCACTTCGCGGAATCCGGAGCCGCACCCACCGCGCGGACAATGTCTGCATTCAGTCCCGGAAAGGACGCAGTCCCCTGTCTCGGCCGTGCGGACGGCGCTGAGCAAACAAGGGAAATTTCCGCGCCCTTTCACGGTCTTGACCTTGAAATCGGCCAGGTATTGCCGCTGCAGATACTTCGTTGACGCCAGGATGTACGCGGAGCCGAAATGCCCGGCCAATGCAATGGATACGGGCGACTTGCCGAACCCTGTCGGCGCCTCAAGGAAAACGTGGCGTATGCCTCCGTCAAACGCTCTTAGGATTTCGGCTATCGTCTCTTTCTGATATGGCCGGTATGTCTTGAACGGGAATTTCCCTTTAAGCCGCCGGTCCGCTTCCACTCGCAGCGTTGCGTCAGCTCGGACGATCCTGGTCTCCACAGGCATAGCAGCATTTGGACGGACGGGAAGAAATAGTTATGTGTTGTGGCCGGCCAGCGGCCTCACTTATTGTCCTGTTCTTTCGTTTCGGCAGATTTGTATCCGACTTTGTTGCAATATGTCCTCACAAACACGCCCTTTGCCCGGTTGCACAACCGCGTGTCGCTCTCGTCATAGCCTGCACACAGGTCCTCTGCTATTATGCGGCCCACGAACGGGAGTTCCATGGCGACCGGAAGGGCGTAAGAGAAATTGCCGGCCGTGGGCACCAGGGCCATTCCCATGACCGCCGGGCTGTGTATCCTTTTCATGTCGCTGCCGGCGGCTGCATAGAGGCCGCGCATGAGGAGCGTGTAGCTTGGTCTCAAGACCATCGCCCCCACGACAGGCAGGGGGACGACGAAATGCGTCACGGCCCATATGCCGCAGTGGGCTGCGCAGTGGCCGGCGCAGTGTTTCAGCACCCTGTCGAACTCCTTGCTTCCGAGCGCCGTCAGCATCCTTTCCGTCTCAGCATCGTCTATCGCGCCCTGTTCGTGGAGCGCGTAAATCCTGTCCTCTATGTAGCGTCTCCTGAGATAGCGCTGGGCTTCCGGGACTTCCAGAAGCCTTCTCGGCCTGGTTTCCACGCTGCCGGCATGCTCGCGGCTCGAATAGAAGGCCTCCCATAGTTCGGAAAGCCCCTCTTCGCCCAAGCTGTCCAGGATTCGCTCTTCGTGCGACTCCACGTATCTCTGGAGTGGTACGTAGTGGATGATGTCGTAGCCGAAGCTTCCCCTGCTGTCAAGGGATGGGACGCTTGACTCGTTGTCAACTATCACCTGCCGGCCGCCGGGTGTGACGATGATGTTGCTTCTTCTGGCGGGGTTCCTGCGGCCGAAGCTCCATGTGGGCATCCCTATCTCTGAGAAGAACCGTTCAAGTTCCAGAAGGCCCGATTTGCCGTCGCCCCGCCCGTATCGCCGGCCTTCTATGTACGGCGAAGTGAAGCCGTCGTCATGCTGCTCCAGGGCGTCGGCCATCTCGACGCCGCTGCCCGCGTACGCTGACAGTCTGCTGGCCAGTCTCCTGTTGTGGTATGCCTTTTCCCGCCCGGCGGCTGTGGAGAGAGGATGCGGCGAATCGAAGAACAGCGCGTTGACTAACCTGGCAAGTCTCTTCGGCCCCATTTTTTTGTAGACTTCCCTGCCTCCATCCAGAAGGTAGACGTCTGCCGTCCTTCCGGAAGCCAGCCTTTCCATTGCCTGTCTTGGAAGGAAGCTTTTTCAAGGCATGCGCCTTGCCCGGCTGAAGAAAACGTTAAAATGTTCGCGTTCCGTGCGCTCCTCGATTGCAGTCAACTGCTTCGCCGCCTTCGTGGCATGGATCAGGCTCGTCTATCAGCTCCTGTTTCCTTCTTTCGGATATGCCAAAGCTGTCTGACAACGCAGACAAATCACCAATAACGCGTTCTACCGTCGTCCGGTCGGCTGCTGGCAACGCCAGTTGGGGGGCTGTCCTGGCCCCATTCCTCGCAAGCGAAAGCCTCCTGGCATGTTCCGTGTTGTATGCGTCTTCGGGGTCCCGGCCGCATCCTCCGTCAAGGCCGAGGCGCTGCCTGCGGGCTTCTCGGGCCTCGAAAAGGCTGACGAGATGCCTTTCAGCGTCATGGACGTAAGAGGGCCTGCCCTGCCTGTGCGGGTTTCCCATTTCCCATCCGGTGACGAGATCCCAGAGGCGGCCTTCGTTGTGCCCCAAAAAGGAAACGTAGGAACCGTCACGCGTGGAGCCGTCACACTGGTATCTAAGCTCATCTAGATAAGCCAGCACGCTCAAGTCCATCATAGGGAGGGGTTGGAGGCAAGGAATTAAAAGGCACAGCTTTTTGTAATGTATCCGTCGGTTACGTTGACGGCCCGTAGATGTCTGGATCTTTCATGGTCTAAGCCAATTCTTCTGGCGTTACTCCCTCAAAGAGTTCACGTCTCAGTTCTCCGAGGCTTTCGGAGGGTTCCCTTGGCGGCAGGTCACGCTCTGTGCGTCTATCTTGGAAGGAAGTTCTAAAACATAGGTTGAGTCGTTCTCTCATGGCATAACTAAATTGTCAGGGAATGTTATTTCTCCGCATTCCCCGCTGGTCGAATAGTTACATTTGCCGTCTTTTTTCTCTATTGTGAAGCGGGCGTATGAAAATTGTGTCCCGTTCCAACATCTTATATCCGTCTCTTCTGAAGGCACAATAAGTGTTTTTGCGTCATCCAAGTTTGAGCACTTATATTTCAAGTAACTTGTAATGTCGTTGAGGAGGGGCGGTGCTTTAATTTGAATTGGAAGTTCATCAACAGAAGCGACATTCCAGTAGCTGTCTATAGGTTGTGATTTTGCGAGGTTCACAAACTGGAAAGAGGTCAAGAATAACAGATACGAAATCAGTATCATCAAAAGGATAAGAACAATTGTCAGTGTGCATTTTAGTTTTATTTTTTGCTGTTCCTTCATTTTAACGACTCGTTCATTCAAATACCATTCGTAAAGAATTCTTATAACTATTCCGTTGAAAAGTATGCCCAAGACAAATGACAAAAAGAGTGGCGCATATTCCGTGACCGACAAACCAAAAGGATATACAAGTGTAAAGTTGTAGCTCATACCGCCCCATGGCCGTTAAAACATCACTCTTCGCTTATTCTCGGCGCCAGTATGAAGCGTATCTGCATTTTGTCCACGATCTTGAAGTCCAGGCGCAGCGGATAATCCTTGCCGAATTCAAGTATCGCCGTCGGCGATAGCTTGCTTATCTTCACCATCTTCTTCAGGTAGTCCAGCGGATACTGCGCCTTCGTCATCTCCGGCGCCGTGATCGACATGATGCCCTCGTCGCCTTTCTTTATGTCAAGGCTGGCGGAGGAGATGTCGCCTTTGGCGTACATGCGGAAGTTGTCGCCAGACGCCTCCAGGAACACGGCATCGCCTATTATCTCGGCGTCCTCTATGCCCTCCTGGATGACGCCTGCGTTCAGCTCCAGCCTGGCTGCAAACTTCAGCTGGTCTATCGGCGGCTTCTCCGTCCTGACATCGATGAGCGGTATTTCAAAAGTCCGGACGGAACTGCCTTTTATCTTCAGCACAAGCTTCCCTTCGGCGTCCGACAGGATGATTTTGTCCGTCGACTTCGCGCGTTTCAGGACCGACGTCAGGTTTGCCATGTTCAGCCCCAGCGACAGCGCTTCAGTCGCATGGAACTCCTCGAACGCCGAGGAAAGCAGCTTGAAATCCACGACAGATACCATGGTCCTGTCCGGCGCCAGCAGCGACAGTCCGGTCTTGTCGACGTTCAGGATCGCCTCGTCTATTATCTCCGCTATCGTCGGCATGGTGCTCTTGAGAAGGTCCACGTCAGCCAGCACGGCCTTGAACATGATATAAGAGTGCCATGCTGGTTTATAAACCTTCGTAATGCGCGCGGAATGACGTCGCCCCGGCCTCAGCGGCGGCCGTTCCATGAGCGGATTGCCCTGCAGAGGCTGTCCAGGACCGCGCATGGATCTTCGGCCTTGACGACGGCGCGGGAGATGAGGAACCCGCGCGAGCCCAGGTCCAGCGCCTTCGTTACGTCCGACCCGGAACTGACGCCGGCGCCGCACAGGACTTCAGTTCCTGGACTTAGCTTCCTTACGCAGGTGACTGCCTCTCTCAGGACATCAGGCTTCGCCGTCGCTACGGAAGCCGTCGAGGAGCCTATGTATTCCGGCGGCTCGTAGGAGATGAAGTCCGGTCCAAAGCGCGCTACGTCCGCCGCCACGCCCACGTTGGCCGCGCACACGATGCTCGTCAGTCCCCACTCTCTGGCCGCTTCCACTCGCTCTTTGATCGCGCCCATCGGGAGCGGCTTTTCGCAATGGTTGATTATCACTCCAGACGCGCCTGCCAGCTTCAGGCTCTCCGCCGGTATGTGGCCCGTCGTCTTGCCCTTGCTCACGGCGTGGAAATGCTGCGCGAAGACAGGTATGCTGGCATGCGTTGCGATTGCCTGCAAGTCAAGGAGGTGGGGCGCAACGCAGATGCTGACTCCGTGTTTCCTGGAAATCACGTCGCATATTGATGCCAGCTGCAGCGCCCTTTCGCCGAACGCTTCGCGCTCGGTCTTGAAGTTCACGAGCAGGAAAGGCGTCTCCGGACGCATACGTTTAAGCGACGGTCCTTTACCATATAAAATAGTCTCCTAAAACATCTCTTTTAGAAGCGTCAGCCAACTAAAGAGAAAAGTTTTAAAAGGTTTTTAAAGGCAGTCCTTTACAGTATAAATTAGTTGCCCCTCCGGGGGGTGGCTGCCGCATGAAAGTCACTCTGTCCGTTCTGAAGGCCGATGTGGGCGGCTATCCGGGCCACGTCAGCGTCCATCCGGCCCTGCTCGAGGCTGCAGAGAAGGCGCTCGCCGAGCAGAAGGGTCCGCTTCTCCTGGACTATCGCGTCGCCAGCTGCGGCGATGATCTGGAGCTCATAATGACGCACGGGCATGGCGAGAAGGACGAGCGCGTCCATCGGCTTGCATTCGACGTCTTCATGGAATGCACGGAAGTGGCGAAGCGGTTGAAACTTTATGGGGCGGGCCAGGATCTCATAAAGACTGCGTTCAGCGGCAACCTGAAAGGCATGGGCCCCGGCGTCTGCGAGATGCAGTTCGAGGAGCGCAAGAGCGAACCCATCGTCATTCTCATGGGGGACAAGACCTCGCCCGGGGCATGGAACCTGCCACTCTACAAGATGTTCGCCGACCCCTTCAACACCGCCGGCATCGTCATCGACCCGCAGCTCCACAGCGGCTTCACCTTCGAGGTGCTCGACCTCCTGAAGTCGAAAATGGCGCAGCTGAAATGCCCTGAAGAGATATACGACTTGCTGGCGCTCATCGGCTCCGTCAATGCATACGTCATCAAGCGCGTCGCCAGGAACAGCGACGGTGACGTGGCGGCCGTCAGCTCGACGGAGAAGCTGAGCCTCATCGCCGGCAAGTATGTCGGCAAAGACGATCCCGTTTGCGTCGTTCGCGCCCAGGCCGGCTTCCCGGCTGTCGGCGAAGTCCTTGAGGCTTTCGCATTCCCGCACCTCGTCCCTGGCTGGATGCGCGGCAGCCACTGGGGGCCGCTCATGCCTGTCGCGCAGCGCCATGCGATGCCGACGCGCTTCGACGGCCCGCCGCGCGTCATCGCCTTCGGCTTCCAGCTCCATGACGGCATGCTTGAGGGCCCCGTCGATCTTTTCGATGACCCTGCGTTCGACCTGACAAGGAAGAAAGCCATGCACATTGGCGATTACATGAGGCGCATGGGGCCGTTCGAGCCGCACAGGCTGCCGGAGAGCGAGATGGAATACACGACGCTCCCGGACATCCAGAAGCGGCTGCAAGAGCGGTGGAAAGGCATAGACTGATACGATGGAAAGGATACGTGTCGGGATAAACGGCTTCGGCACCGTCGGCAAGCGCGTGGCTGACGCCATATCGCTGCAGGACGACATGCGCGTGGCCGGCGTGACGCTGACGAAGCCGTCGTTCAAGGCCCAGATTGCCAGGGAATGCGGCTACAGGCTTTATTCTGCAGTTCCAGGCAACGAGAAGACCTTCGCCCCGTTCGAAGTCCACGGAACCATAGAGGACCTTGTGAAGGAATGCGACGTCATCATCGACGCCTCGCCCAAGAACGGCGCTGAGAACAAGGAACGCTTCTACACGAAAGCTGGCATCAAGGCCGTCTTCCAGGGCGGCGAGAAGCCAGCCGTCGCCCAGGCCTCGTTCAACGCCCAGGCCAATTTCGACGCCGCCGTCGGCAAGGACTACGTCCGCGTCGTCTCGTGCAACACGACCGGCCTGTGCAGGACGCTCCATGCCATCGATTCTGGACTGGGCATCAGCAGCGCCTACGCCGTCCTCGTGAGGCGCTCCGCTGACCCTTACGACTCCAAGAGCGGGCCCATAAATGCCATCGTCCCTGAGATGGCCATGCCTTCCCATCACGGCCCGGACGTCAACACGGTCATGCCAAACCTGAAGATAGTTACGGCCGCGCTGAAGGTCCCGACGACCATCATGCACCTCCATGTCTTGAGTGTGATGCTGAAGGGGGCCGCATCCAGGGACGATGGCATCGCGCTTCTGGAGAAGGCGCCGCGAATCAAGCTCGTCGAAGAGGCCATGGGCATCGCATCCACGGCCGAGGTCATGGAATATGCCAGGGACTGCGGCAGGAAGCGCGGCGACCTCTACGAGATAGCCGTGTGGAAGGAGTCCGTGAATGTCCAAGGCAATGCGCTCTATCTGATGCAGGCCGTCCACCAGGAGTCGGACATCATCCCGGAGAACGTCGACGCCGTGCGCGCGATGTTCAGCCTCGCCGGCAGGGAAGAATCCATAGCAAAGACGGACAGGAGCCTCGGGATAAGGTAGCTCATGCACGGGAAAGACGCAGCCGCCATGAAGGCGTGGCTTTCCGATATCCTTGACGCCGGCGGAGCCATGCGTCCCGAAGGGTACGTCCGTTCCATTCCGCGTGTCGACACCCTGGATCTCCCTCCAGGGACGCCCGTGCTTGTCCGTTGCGACCTCGACGTGAAAGTCACGTCCAATCACGTAACTGACGACACGAGGCTGCTCTCCTGTCTGGAGACGCTGCGCCATTGCATGAAGCAGGGCTGGAGGGCCATCGTCATAGGCCATGTCGGGAGGGAGCCGGAGCTGACGCTGCGGCCAGTCGCTGAACCCCTTTCAGAGCTTCTGGGCAAGGACGTCGCCTTCCTGGAAGAATGGATGGATGAAAAGGGGCTGCTTCCGGCCGTCCACGAAGCCGTGAAAGCGCAGAAAGACGGAAGCGTGCTCGTGCTGGAGAACACGAGAAGGCACGCCATTGAAAGGGCCCTGTGGAAGCCGCCTGAAGACATGGACGCGCTTGCAAAGAGAATGCTTTCCTTTTCAGCTGGGTTCAGAAGGCTCTCCTCTGTTTTCGTCAACGAAGCCATAGCCGCGTCCAGCAAGGATGCCTCGTCCTGCGTCGTCCCTTTCGCGATGGATCATGTCGCCCTGGGCTTCCATTTCCACCGCGAGCTGGCAGGGCATTTCGCCGGCGCCATGGACGCCCAGCTGCTGGTCTTCAGCGGCGCGAAGATGGACAAGCTGGACGACCTTCTGGGCATAGTGAAGCGCGGCCATGCCAGGGTCGTCATAACCGCCGGCGCGCTGGCCATGGCGCTGAAGAAGGCTGAAGCAAGGATGCGCGGGACGGATTTCTGCATAGGCAAGGCTGAGAAGGAAGAGAATGCCATGGAGAAGTTCTACGTTCCGCCGGAGCGCGTGGCCCAGGCGGAGGAGATCCTGCGCGAAGCTGCAGCCCATGGCGTCCGCTTCGTGATGCCCTGCGACTTCGTGCTTGACGACCGTTCCATCGTCGAGCGCATTCCGCCGGACGGCCTGCAGATGGACGTGGGGCCGCGCACAAAAGAAGCGATGGAACGAGAGGTTTCCCGCTTCATAGGTTCCTTCGGACGCAACGACGGAGGAGCGGCTGTGTTCCACAACGGCGTCTTCGGGAAGTTCGAAGACCCGCGCTTCGAGGCCGGGACGGCCTGGTTCATGGGCCAGCTGCGGCGCATGGGCCAGGCAGGCATCCGCGTCTACGTCGGCGGCGGCGAGGGCGGAGAGGCGCTGAGGCGCTACGGCAGTCCTTCATGGGTCGCCCACGACTTCAGCTGCGGAGGGACTATCCTGACCGCAATGGCCGGAGAAGCCGTGGCGCCGCTGAAGGCCATGTCAATGGCCTGCGGAAGCCGCTAACTGCTCCTTTCTAAAAATACTCAGAGTTTCAGTCTGGGGAGCCTCTGGCAAGAGAATATTTTATCAGTCGGCGACAAATACTATGCATGGTTTCGCTGGTGGTCCACGACGAGTTCGGGCCTGAGAAGGTCCTGGAAGTCTGGGACGCCAAGTCAGGCATGCACGGCTTCGTGGTCATAGACAACACCGCCCGGGGCCCTGCGAAGGGCGGCATACGCATGACTCCCACGGTTAGCGTTCGCGAGGTCTCCAAGCTGGCCCGTGCCATGACATGGAAGACGGCTATTGCGGACCTGCCGTTCGGCGGCGGCAAGTCCGGCATCATGGCTGACCCGAAGAAGATGGCACCGCAGAAGAAAGATGCGATAATGGCTGCTTTTGGCAGGGCGCTGAAAGGGATTGCGCCTCACCTTTACATCGCCGCCCCGGACATGAACACAGGCGAGCACGAGATGCAGACGTTTGCCAGGGCGAACGGCAGCGCAAAGTCCACGACAGGGAAACCCAGGTCCATGGGCGGGCTGCCGCACGAGTACGGCTCCACAGGGTACGGCGTCTACATCTCCACGCTCGTCGCTGCGGAATTCATGGGTCTTGGCGTGAAAGGAGCCACGGTAGCGATAGAAGGCTTCGGCAACGTCGGGAGCTTCGCCATGAAATACCTGTCCGAAGCCGGCGCCAAGGTCGTCGCCATTTCAGACTCGCGGGGCTGCGCCTATTCGCCGTCGGGCCTGGACTACAGGAACGTGACCCAGATAAAGGCCAAGACCGGGAGCGTCATAAACTGCCGGGGCGCCAAATGCATCGCATGCACGGACCTGTTCGAACTTCCAGTCGACATACTCATCCCTGCGGCCGTTCCAGACTCGATAAATCACGAGAACATGGACAAGGTGAAGGCCCGTCTCATCGTCGAGGGCGCCAACATCCCGGCGACGCCGGACGTCGAACAGCACCTTCATGAGCGGGGCATCCTTGTCGTCCCTGACATCGTCGCCAACGCGGGCGGCGTCATCTCGTCCTATGCGGAATACCGCGGCGAGAGCAAGGCGCAGATGGTCAGCCTGGTCGAGGCGAAGCAACGCAAGAACACGAAACTCGTGCTGAAGCGCGCTGCAGACGCACACATCGCCCCCCGCGACGCAGCGATGAAGATAGCCGTCGAGCGCGTCAGGGAAGCGATGAAAAGGAAAGAGAAAGGGTAAAATATTCACGGTCGTTTTTCCAGGCGCTCGCCGCGCACAATGAGGCCGCCCACGGCGTTGGTCTTGGATCCTTTTTTTCTCAGGTCTAAGCCGAGTAACCACTCGTCAGGGCGGCAGGGGCCGCAGATGACTATGCGCTCATCGCCTGTTTTGGGCATGCCCGAGGGGTCGCCCACCATGAAGTATCCGGTATCTTGCTTTTCCAGCAGGTCCGGGCGGTGCTCTGAAGTCTCAGTAGGATAGCCGTGCAGTCCGAGAGTTTTGATCCAGCCTTGCGCAGCGATTTCAACGCCTTCCGCGACGGGCTGGAACGTGCCGTCTTTAGGCGAAAACCGCCTGATTTCGACTCTGTACCTCTTGGGATTGAAGCTGTCCGGAAAGCATTCTCGGAATACTATGACGTCACCTGTGGCGGACCACCACAAACCAGGGTCCTCATGGAGCATGCCATAAATCTCTGGGACGCTTTTGCCTCGGACTCCCGCGGCGACGTCCAGCGCAATGTCCACGTATTCCTGGCGGCTGGGCAGTCTGCGGTCGTCTTCGTAAGCCAATGCCAGGAGCGCTGCCAGTTTGTTCATGGCCGTAAACGAATCTTCGTTCAGGCCGGCCCGCAGATGGGCAGCTCCGTATCTTTCAGCCAATTGGTTGATTCTGGCTGCGGCTTCGCCGGGAGGGCAGGCGAGCGTGAACGGGGCGTCGTCCTCCGTCCTCAAAAGGTCGCCGTACACTTCAATTCCGCTGCCAAGCTTGCGCCATGCCTCTGTCCTTGCCATGGTTCCACCCGATTGTGCTATAGAGGGAAGTTTTTTAAGGATTTCGTGGCCCTCGGCCCCTCGGCGTTGGGAATAAAAACCAGCGCCGCAGAAAATACTCATGGCCAACTCAGGGACAGGGCGTTTCCGCGCAGACCTGCACGTGCACACGCACTACTCTTACGACAGCTTCGCCTCGCCCGAGCGCATCTTTCTGAAGGCGAAGCGCGCCGGCCTTTCGGCCGTCGCAGTCACGGACCACAACACGACGCGCGGATGGAAGCCGATGCTCGAAGCTTCTAAAAGGAACGGCATCCCTGTGATCCTCGGCGAAGAGATCAGGGTCGCAGTCCATGGCATTGACAGCGGCGAAATCCTGGGGCTGTTCCTGAACGCGCAGGTCCGCAAGAGCGAGCCGATGGACGTCATGGACGAGATCCGGTCGCAGGGCGGTCTAATCGTCTTCCCCCATCCCTTTGACACGCTCAGGCAATCCATCGTCTCCCCGGAGCGCTACGCCAGGCGCGCCCATGCGGCAGAAACCCTGAACGCCAGGACCGATGCGGCCACGAACGCGAAGGCCGCCGCTTTCGCCGAGCGGTTCAGGCTTGCGAAGACGGGCGGCAGCGACGCCCATTCGGCCATGGAAGTGGGGACGGCATGGACCGAAGCCGATGCCGCGGACGTCGAAGGCTTCAGGAAAGCGATGGAACGCGCGAAGACGCGGACGGGCGGCGTAACGAGCAGTCCGTTCGTCCATGCGTTCTCCACGCTGGCCAAGATGAGGCCTTGGAAGCCGTAATCGAAGCTGCTTCGGGCCCGGTTTTCCTTTTCGCCGGCTTTGCGCATGAATTGCCAATCGCTCGTGGCTTTTTGCGCAAGAAACGCCGTTTTATATCACCAACGAAATTCTTAATATGAGACGCTTGGCTGAAATACGGGACTCCGACCTCAATCTCCCCGAAAACAGCAGTAAGGTTCTTGGCAAAAGAAAGGCTGTCCGTGCCGTTCTTCTCAACAGCGACGGAGAAATTGCTCTGCTCTTCGTCTCGAAGAACAACTATCACAAACTCCCGGGTGGCGGCATGAAGAAAGGCGAAGATCTGGAGAAATGCCTATGCAGGGAGGTTCTTGAGGAAACGGGCTGCGAGATTGAAATACTGGAAGCCGTGGGAGAGGTTGTTGAAAGGAAGGAAAAACAGAATAAATTGCAGACTTCGTATTGTTTCATTGCGGAAGTCTCCGGATGCAAAAAGGCGGCATCATTCACACGCGGTGAGATTTCGGATGGCTTCAGGCTGAAATGGGTCCCGTTAGATGAAGCTTACGGCATAATCGTAAATGATGAACCAAAGGACTACATGGGACGCTATGTCCAAAAAAGAGACTCGGCCTTCTTGAAGAAGGCGATTGAAATTATCAAGAACCGGGTGTGAAGCCCGGCTCATGAGTTTCCTGCATGGCCGCGCATATGCTGTGAGCCGGCCCCCGTCGGGGGATTCTTGGGGGGTCTGCCGTTTGGAGTTTGACCTGGAAAGGTTGTAGTGCGCGTCCCTATGGGTTTTTTATTGGCTGAGCAGAAGACTAATATGAAGAGAGATCCATGATTCCGGTGACTGTATGAACGTGCATGTGCTCGTGGACTGCGGCGGGCCGCTTATGTCCATGGAAGGGCCGGAGAGAGTGCGCATGAACACAGTCTGGGATGCAGCCAAGAAGAGCGGCGTCCTCGATGACATGTCAGCCGTGGAGCCGCGCGCATACGACATCCATCGCGGCATCGTAGAATCCTTCTACCTTCTGGGCAAGGAGCTGCTCAAGAAGGAGACGAGAGGCACGGAGGTGCAGAACGACATATACAGGCTGGCCCGCTCCATCGGGCTTTACCTCGACCTCAGGAAGGAAGTCTGGGATTCCATGGCCGGCGCCCCGAGCCCCGGATCGCTCGAGCTCTTTTGGAAATCCTTTGCCCCGTCCGTCAGGGACGCCGTCAAGTTCGCAGTCGACGAGCATGCCATCGATGTGCTCAAGGAAATCGTGGGCAAGCACGGCGCAACCATACACATCGTGACGGACAACAACGTCCCGCTCTTCCGCCTCGCCTTCGAGCCCGTCCTAGTCGCAGCGTTCCAGAAGGTCGAGCTTCCGGCGCTGGAATACAGGCAGCGCTCCAAGCCCAGGAGCGGGCGCAACTGCATCTACGTCAGCGGCGAATGGGGCAGCAAGCGCCGTCCGGAGGCGTGGGGCCGGATCATCGCTGACCTGGAGCCGCAGGCAGAAGACGCCATCGTTGTGGTCGACGACACCGTAGCGAAGCTGGACGCCCTCGCGGAATTCTGCAAGGTGAACGCCGTCAAGAACGTCTATCCCGTTTTCCTGAACCTCAAGGGCGAAGAGTCCGAATACACGGCGATAGCGTCGATGGACGGACTGTCGAAGGTCGTGGCTTCGCTGGCGGGGAAGAGGGCCTGATTTGCGGCTTGCGCCGGGATCAAAGCTCTTTCTTGTTTTTAGTCTCTTCCTTGTAGGCGATGTAGATCCTTTCAAGGGCGGTTACATTGCAGAGGACTGCCAGGATTATGATGATTGCGCCAAGGTAGAGAAGGTCGAAGTGCGCCAGAAGCAGCCCCAGGAAAAGCATGATCAGCCTTTCCGGGCGCTCGATCGTTCCACCCTTGAGCTCCTTTTCCTTGAAGATGTTCTTTTCCTTGGCGGCGGCTTTTGCGTATGTCGTCATCAGGCCGCCGAAAAGGTAGAGGAGCAGCCACGCCTGCATTGGAACGCTGAGATGGATGTAGGGCAGTTCGATTTCCGGCAGCTTCAGGAAGAAAAGGCTGAATATTATCAGCGCTTCAACATAGCGATCCATCATGGTGTCGAAGTATGCGCCAAGTCTCGTCGTCCGCCCCGTGACCCTGGCTACGGAGCCGTCTATGAGGTCGAAAAATGCTGCGAGTATGAAAGCAGCCGCAGCCAGCAGAAAGTTTTCCCTGATGATGAAGTAGGCCGTGGCTATGGCCGGCAGGATGGTCAGGAATGTCCATTGGTTCGGGGACAATCCAAGCTTGCTGAAGATTATGCCTACCTTCACTGTCAGGTTTTTCAGTTGGTCCCTATTCTGATATAACGACATTCCGGTTCCTCTTTAACGTTTAGGTGGATGACTTTATCTCTCCCTCTGCCCGGCTATGAACTCCTCGACCATCTGCTTCGCCACGCTGTCAGGGAACTGCTGTGGCGGATGCTTCATGAAGTACGATGACGGGGAAATCAGCGCTCCGCCAACGCCGCGGTCCAGCGCCAGCTTCATCATGCGTATGGCGTCGATTATGCAGCCGCCGGAGTTGGGCGAGTCCTCGACTGAAAGCCTTAGTTCCAGTTCCAAGGGGACGTCGCCGAACTTCCTGCCTTCCATGCGTATGAAGCAGACCTTGTTGTCGTTCTGCCACGGGACGTAATCGCTGGGCCCTATGTGCAGGTTCTCCGTGGACATCGGAGTAGGGAGTTGGGAGTTCACGGCCTCCGTTTTCGATATCTTCTTCGACTTGAGCCTCGCCCGCGAAAGCATGTTGAGGAAGTCCGTGTTCCCGCCTGTGTTGAGCTGGTAGCTCCTGTCCAGTTTGACACCGCGGTCCGAGAAGAGCTTGGTGAGGACCCTGTGGGTTATGGTGGCTCCAAGCTGGCTCTTGACATCGTCGCCGATTATCGGAAGCCCACGTTCCCTGAACTTCCTTTCCGTTTCCGGGGTTGAGGCGATGAAGACGGGCATGCAGTTGATGAAGCCGATGCCGGCGTCAAGCGCGCACTGCGCGTAGAACTGCGTCGCATCCTCAGAGCCGACTGGCATGTAGTTGATGAGCATGTCGGCCCCGCTTTCCTTCAGCGTCCTGGTCACGTCCGCAGGCTTCTCCTTGGAGACGACGAACGTCCTGTTTTCCGGCCAGTCCTTCATGTGGTCCGCGACGCCGTCCAGGACGGGCCCCATCTTCACTTCGACCCCGAGTTCAGGCACGTCCTTGTAGAAAACCTTGGTGCAGTTGGGCAGCGCGAATATGGCCTGAGAAAGGTCTTTGCCGACCTTGCGGGTGTCTATGTCAAAAGCGGCCACGGGCTTTATGTCGGCTATCCTGTAACCGCCGACGACGTTGTGCATCAGCCCCGGAACGAGCTCGTCCGAGGCGCTCACGTCCTTGTAGTAGAACAGCCCCTGGATCAGGCTCGAGCAGCAGTTCCCTACCCCTGAAATCGCGATCTTTATTTCCTTTGCCATCTCAAGCACCGCAGTTTTTTCTGTATATATTCGGGCGCCTGCGTTTAAATAGTTTACGCTGTAAAATAGCTCCTTTCCGGCAGGGCAGCCAAAGGATTTTATGCTACGGAAGGAATACATAGCATGGTCTCGCCCTTCCTGCGCTTCAGGAACAGCATGACTAACGACAACCTCTGGGTCTACATCCTCACGCTGCTTAAGGACGGAAACCTCTACGCCTACGAGATACGGAACAAAGTCGTGAAGCGCTTCCATTTCTCTCCAGGCAACATGACTGCGTACATCGTCCTGAAGAAACTGCAGGCCGGCGGCTACGTCCGCAAGGCGTCGTCATCTAAGGGTGGGGGCCCGGAAAGGACGTATTACGCCGTGACCAAGAAGGGACTGGACGAGCTGAAAAAAGCGGCGGACTTCTACAGGCAGATGGCCACGCATTTCAAGTAACGCGCTTTTGGAGCATGCGCCTGTTCCGTTTGAACGCGCTTATCTCCTGCGCGGTGAGGGAGATCGTGTTTTTATTTTTGCGGCCGCAATTAAATATTCATGGAGCATATCGCCTTTCTTGCATTGAATTACGCCGTTCTCTTCGCGATGGTTCTCGTTGACAGGAAACGGGCCAGGGATTATGCGCTCCTGGGGGCGTTCACGCTGGCTGCGGCCTTCGTTTTCGAGAATGCGACGACCTACATGGGTTTCTGGCATTACCACTCCGAACCGAAAGCACTGCTCATATCGTTCTACTCATGGCTGCTCTATGTCCCTTACATATCATTCTGCTATTTCGCAGCCAACAAGGTGGTCAAGCATGGCTGATGCGCTTCTGCTCTGGTACCTGACATGGATTGGTCTCTGCATAGGCTATTTGGCTTCCGTCTGGACATCGGGAAGGAAGAGGCTATACTTTGCGTACTTCGTGACGGGCATGGCTTTCGGTTTCTATTTCGACATCATCTCCTTTCTGTCAGGTTTCTACTCGTATCCGGACTTCTACCGCGCCACGTTCATGGGCATACCGCTTTCTATGACAGTAGCCGAGGGCTTCGCTATCGGGATAGTCATGAGACTGTTAGAGCTGTGCAAAAAATGCTCAAGAAAACAAAACGAACAAAACGGAAGCCGCGCTGAATGCGCTACTTCTTCTCTGAAATCAGCTTTGCATTCACGAAACCGTCCTGGCCGGGCCTGCTCGTCACGACGGCCATGCCCAGATCAGTCTTTATGATCGCGCCTTTGGTCATGACGTTGCGCCTCGCGTAGTGTGGGTTGGCCGGGTTCTTGACGACTGCCAGGATCTTGGCTTTCCTGTATTTCTTCGTCGCCGGGTCCAGGACGTTCGCCGTGTCGTCCGCCAGCAGCGAATGTATGCGCGTTCCTCCGAGCTTCCTCCGTTCGACAGTTGAGCGAGGTCCCACGACCGGTTCCAGGAACGTTGAGCCGCGCATGGACCTTTCCTTCTTTGCGCTGTGCTGGAGCTTGGCTCCGGTCCGCTTTCTCTTTGACTTGAGATGCCACAATGCCATATGCGCACCTTACATGCGTGTCCGATGCGAATATTATGGTTGGGGGGTATTTAAATTGCTTGCGCCGTGGCTGCGTGCTTTCCGAGGGCGCCCGCCGGCAGGGATTGTTTCAGTGGCGGAAACGACTGTTCTGCGACGGGAACGGCCCTGCCAGAAACAATCCGTTCCAGCGGAGAAACGTTCTTATCTGCGCGGCAGAATATTAATTGTATAGTGATTCGAGTGTTTCTGAAGGAACCGGGGCTGTCGCACGAAGAGGTCAGGAAGCGCTTGGAAGAGCATGGGTACAACGAGCTGACCGAAGCGGCGCGCGTCTCGAAACGGACCATCCTGGCCAGGCAGGTGCGCCGCAACTTCGTCATCTACATTCTCCTGGCGGCTATGACGCTGTCGCTCTTCGTGGGCAAGTTCGTTACCGCTTACACGATTGTCGGCGTCGTCGTTGTCGTCGTTTCCGTCGGCTTCGTCCAGGAATACCGGGCTGAAAGGGCCGTCAAGGCGCTGAAGCAGATGATCGTTCCGTTCACGACTGCCGTCCGCGGCGGGAAGGAAAGGAAAGTCCCGTCGAAGGAACTGGTTCCGGGCGACATCGTGCTGCTGCGCAGCGGCGAGCGCGTGCCGGCCGACTGCGAGATCCTGGAGGAGAGCGAGCTGCGCGTGAACGAAGCCGTGCTGACAGGCGAGTCGAAGGAAGTGAAGAAGTCGGCGCAGGGCCGCGGCGAGAACGAGCTGTTCATGGGCACCTTCGTCGTCCACGGCCGCTGCGTTGCGCGCGTCACGCTCACCGGCATGGACACGGAGTTCGGCAAGATAGCCGGGATGATATCGTCGGCCGAGAAGGAGCTGCCGCTGCAGAGGAAGATAAACGGCATCGCCAAGTACATGGTCGTCGTCGCCACGGTAATGGCCACTATGAGCGGAGCCATCATGCTTTCCAGGCTGCCTTTCTCATATCCGGTGTTCGTCGAAGTCCTGCTCGTCGCCATCGCTTCGGCCGTTTCCGCGTTCCCTGAAGGCTTCCCCGTCGTCCTCATCACCAACCTCGCCATGGGAGCCCACCGGATGGCAAAGAAAAACGCAATAGTCAATCGCATGTCAACCATAGAGACGCTCGGCGAAACGACGGTCATCTGCGCTGACAAGACCGGCACCATCACGACGGGGGAGATGACTGTCCGGAAAGTGTTTTCAGACGGTGAGATGTTCGACGTCTCAGGACTGGGTTACGAACCGAAGGGCGAGATCATGCTGGACAGCAAGGCCGTTGACCCGCGCAAGGTCAAGCCGCTTCATATGCTGCTGAAATGCTCCGCGCTCTGCAACGATTCGCGCGTGGAAGCGGCGCCAGAGGGGATGAGCGTCGTCGGAAGCCCGACCGAGGCTGCGCTGGTAGTCCTTGCAGGAAAAGGCGGCGCCTTCAAGGAAGGCGCCACCCACGAACGAATGAAGGAACGGCCATTCAGCTCAGAAAGGAAGATGATGTCCGTGCTGTGCAGCGAGCCCACTGGAAGTTTCGTCTACGTCAAAGGCGCGCCGGAGGTGATTCTGGAACGGTGCAGCTTGGTTCAGCTGGGCAACGGCCTGGCCAGGCTCGACGCGGCGCAGAAGAAAAAGCTGCTTAACGCCAACCGCAGTCTTACACGCTCGTGCTACAGGACGCTTGCATTGGCCTATCGGAAAGCCGATGCGCCAGGCCACTCAGGCGAAACGGAGCAAGAACCGCGCGAGTGTGGACTGACGTTCCTTGGCCTCGTCGGCATGGAGGACCCGCCGCGCGAAGAAGTCCGCGAATCGTTGATGATGTGCGAAAGCGCGGGTATAAAGGTGAAGATGATAACGGGCGACCACAGGGACACCGCCCTGGCCGTCGCCCGGGAGATAGGCCTGAAAGGCGGCGTCATCGAAGGCCATGAACTCGATGCCATGGACGAGGCCCAGCTCCAGGAAGCCCTGGAGCGCACGTCCATATTCGCCCGCGTCCGCCCCGAGCACAAGCTGCGCATCGTCCGCGCGCTGAAACGTTCCGATGAGATTGTCACGATGACCGGGGATGGCGTCAACGACTCACCCGCCCTCAAAGAAGCGCACATCGGGGTCGCCATGGGCCGTGGCGGGACCGACGTCTCGCGTGAGGCAGCGGACCTGACGCTGAAGGACGACAACTTCGCCCACATCGTCGCGGCCATCACCGAAGGCCGGACGATCTTCAGCAACATCCGGAAGTTCATCACCTACGAGCTTTCTTGCAATTACGCAGAGCTGGCCGTCGTCTTCGTCGGCGTCCTGGTCGGCATGCCGCTGCCGCTCGTCGCGCTGCAGATCCTGTTCATGAACCTCGTCACGGATAACCTTCCGTCGCTGTCGCTAGGCTTCAACCCGCCATCGCACGACGTCATGCGGACGAAGCCGCGGAAGGGTTCGAGCCTGATGGACAGGCAGCTGCTGGGCCTGCTCGCCCTCTCGGGCAGCATAATGGCCGCCGGGACGCTGGGCGTCTTCTGGTACACGTTGAACGTGCTGAGCCAGGACGTTACGGTGGCCAGGACGGCGGCGCTGGTGACGCTCATAATCTTCGAGATAGCGAACGCGTTCAACTTCCGTTCGTTCCGCTATCCGGTGCACAAGCTGCCGTTCTTCGCGAACCGCTACCTCGTCTTCGCCTCGCTGGCATCGCTGCTGGCCACGGCTGCGATCGTATACACGCCTCTCAGCGTTGTGTTCGAGACGGCTCCCATAGGGCTCCCATACTGGATAGGCGCGTTGCTCATCTCTCTGTCGATCGTCCTGGTCTTCGACGTGATGAAGATGGCCAGGGGACGCAGGCACACGGCGATAAGGTGATCAGGGCGCGTAGTCAGAGTTCGGCAACAGCTCTTCCCACAAACGGAGTGCCCGTCCATACAGCTCTTTCTCTTCTCTGGGGAGCGTCGTGCCACCGAAGCCTGCCGGATAAGGTGTCCAGCGCGGCCAACTGATGGCGTTGTTTTCCTCCAGATAACGGAAAAGCATGTCCTCCAGCGCCTCGGTCGGAGGCACGCCGTCGATGGCTTTCGCGAGCGTCGGGGCCAGCAGATGGGGAGCGATGCATTTCACCAATGGCAAAGACATTCCAATTTCGTCAAAAAATTCCTTGTCATTGTAAACGGGCTCACTGTTTTTCATGTGCGCGTTCACATGCTCTAAAACAGACAGCCAATCATCCACGCTTAGCAGGTTGAACGGCGGCAAGTCTAGAGTGGGGTCTTGCATAAGCCGCAGCGCTTCCTCGGGAAGCGGGTAGCGCCTGTGCGGAAGAGGCCTTCGTGGCCAACATTCTTCTAGTTCAAGTTCCTTGGACAACGTCTGAACTAAGCGTCCCGCCTCTGTTGTCGCCAGAGAACTTATATCTCCCATAATTAGACCTGGAAGAAAGTTTTAAATTGCCGCTGAGGCGCCTTTACGTCCGAACTTCAACCGTGCCGAAATGCCGTTCCAGCCTCTTCGCCATCGCCTTCATCTTCTCGGCCGTGTAAGGTTTTTCATCCTTGTACGACGGGTCCAGCGTTGACAGCGGGCGGAACTGCTGCAGGACGTACTTCTTCGAGCCGCTCAGCTCATTGCCCATCGCCATGACGTCGTCCTCCGTGTGCAGCCTCGGCGTGACTGTGGTCCTGAACTCATAATCCACGCCGCTTTCCCGGATGGCGCGGACTGATCGGCGCACTTTGCCCGTGTCTGGTTTCGCGTTGGTCGCGCTGGCGTACTTCGCAAACGGAGCCTTCACGTCCATGGCTACGTAATCCACGAGCTTCCGTCGAAGCAGCATCTCAAGCATTTCAGGATTCGACCCGTTCGTGTCCAGCTTCACCGCCAGTCCCATCCGCTTTATGCGCGCGATGAAATCCGGAAGGTCGTTCCAGAGCGTCGGCTCGCCCCCCGTGACGACCACTCCATCGAGCACGTTCTTGCGCTTTTCCAGGAATGCGAACAGCCCGTCCTCCGGAAGCGTCGGCAGGCTTTCATGCCCCTCGACCAGGGAGCGGTTCTGGCAGTACGGGCAGCGGAAGTTGCAGCCTGCGAGGAAAACGACGCAGCTGACCCTGTCCGGCCAGTCTATCAGCGACGTCTTCTGCATGCCTTTTATCTCGACCATATGTTCCCACCGTTCTTCCGCTTCAGTTTGCCTGCGCAGCGTATCTTGAGGCTTGCGCTATTTCAGCTCGCCAAAGAAGGCGTAGCTCCCGTTCGCCGTCTGGTAGACAGGGAATATGTTGGCCTTGCCGTCCGGCAGCGTGCAGTTGAAGTATATCGTCCTGGTCAGCTCCAGCCCGGCATCGCGCTGGGCCTCGCCTGACATGAACTCCTTGCACACGGGCGTGATGCCGTATATGTCCGCGCTTTCGTTGACCCTTGCGCATTCGAATCCTGCCTTCTCTTGCCTGCCCGCATATCCCTCGGGGTCCGGGAACACAAGGTAGTGGCAGTGCTCGCTCACGGCTATGTGAATGCCGCCAGGGTTGCCGTCGGGCGCCGTGAACTCTACGACGTTCCCGTTCCCAACGGCGTAAGCTGCCCGGCCGCCATCGGCAGCGCCAGTGCCGTTGGCAGCGGCATTGCACATGACCAGAAGCGTCCTCTCTATGCCATTGGCGTCGCATCCGTCCGGGACGCCTTCGGCGCCTTCCGACTGCTCGACGATGCGGCATTCGAGGCCCTGCGCGCGCATCTTGGCCATGTAGTCGTCCACGCTTGCGTATCTGTGCCGGACGCAGCCAGATGGCGAGACCTGTTCGCTGCCTTGCATGACAACCAGCGTTTCGGGCCCGATGATGTAAAGGCCCGCAGCAATAACGATAAGCAATAATGGGATCCAAACCCGTCTTTTGGCTGGCATCCTACTCTTCCTTCAGGCTGTGTTCCATGCTCTTGTCCACGTCGAACGGCCTGCGGTCCTTGAACTCCTGCTGCTTGCCCAGGTTCCAGTTCTGCACGGGGCGGAAGTAGCCGACGACCCGGCTGAACACTTCGCAATCCCGTCCGCAGACGCCTTCTTTCTTTTCCATGGTATCCTCCTATGCCGCCGGATGCGGACACGACCAGTGCTCGCCTTTGACGTAGCCGTGCACAGGGCACACGCTGAACGTCGGCGTTATCGTGAAGTAAGGGAGCTTGTAGTTGAAGGCGATCTTCCGCACGAGCCTCCTGCACGCCTCCGCAGAGTCCATTCGTTCGCCTATGAAGCCGTGCAGCACCGTCCCGCCCGTGTATTTGCATTGCAGCTCGTCCTGGTGGTCCAAGGCATCGAAGACGTCGTCCGTGTGCCCGACCGGGAGCTGCGTCGAGTTCGTGTAAAAGGGCCGTTCTGCCGTCCCTGACGTCTTTATTACCGGATGCACCTTCCTGTCCGTTTTCGCGAGGCGGTACGACGTCCCTTCGCCTGGCGTCGCCTCAAGGTTGTAGATGTGCCCTGTCTCCTTCTGGATGGCGACCAGCCTTTCGCGCATGAAGTCCAGGGTGCGCAGCGCGAACTTGCGCCCCTCGGGCGTGGAGATGTCCGTGTTCAGGAAGTTCATGCAGGATTCGTTCATCCCTATCAGTCCGATCGTCGAGAAATGCGTGTTCAAGTTCCCTAGGTAGTGCTTGGAGAACGGCAGCAGGCCCGTGTTCATGTTCCTCTCCACCTCCTTCCGCTTTATCTCCAGGCTCTTGCTCGCCAGTTCCATGAGGTTCCCAAGCCGCTGGAAGTACTGCTCCTCGTTCTTGGAAAGGAAGCCTATCTTGGCCATGTTTATAGTCACGACGCCCACGCTCCCCGTCTTCTCGCCCGAGCCGAACAGCCCGCCCGTCTTATTTCGCAGCTCCTTCATGTTGAGTTGGAGACGGCAGCACATCGACCGCACGTCGCCCGGCCGCAGGCTCGAGTTCACGAAGTTCTGGAAGTAGGGCGTTCCGAATTTGGCTGTCATCTCGAACAGTATGTCGGCGTTGCCGCTGCCCCAGTCGAAGTCGCGGGTGATGTTGTAGGTGGGTATCGGGAAAGTGAAGATGCGACCGTCGGCGTCGCCTTCGTTCAGGACTTCGCAGAAGGCGCGGTTGAACATGTCCATCTCGTCCTGATAGTCAGCGTACGTCTCTTTCTGCACGCGCCCGCCTATGACGACGCCCATCCTTTTCATGTCTTCCGGCACCTCCCAGTCCAGCGTCACGTTCGTGAACGGGACTTGCGCCCCCCAGCGGCTCGTCTGGTTGATGCCAAAGACCATTTCTTGTATGCCCTGCTTCACGGCCCTGTAGTCCAGGCCGTCGTGCTTTATGAACGGCGCCATGTATGTGTCCAAGCTCGAAAAGGCCTGCGCGCCGGCCCATTCGTTCTGCAGCGTCCCGAAGAAGGAGACGATCTGCGCTAGCGCCGCATTGTAGTGTTTCGCAGGCTTACCGCGCACCTTGCCGGGCAGCCCGCCGAAGCCCATCTCCAGCAGCTGCCGTATGGACCAGCCGGCGCAGTAGGCGCCGAACGTCCCCATCCCCAGGTCGTGTATGTGGAAGTCAGCGTTTTTATGCGCTTCGCCTATGGGGCCCGGGTAGATGTTCTTCAGCGTGTACTCGGCGATTATGCGGCCGGCTATGTGCGACTGCAGGCCGGCCAGGGAAAACCCGAGGTTCGCGTTTTCTTTGACGCGCCAGTCCGCCTGGCCCATGTAGTCGTCGACCACGCTCTCTATCTTGCTGAGGAATGCGATAGAATCCCTTGTTTCCGTCCGCTTCTGCCGGTAGAGTATGTAGGCCTTCGCTATCTGGTAATGGCCGTTCTCGACGAGCGTTCTTTCCACGGTGTCCTGTATCTGCTCCACTTCGGGGATCTTGTCCTGGAAGTCTTTCTCCAGCGCCTCGACCGTCTGGTCGGACATCTCCTCGGCCAGTTTCCTGCTCGGCTCCCCGACTTCCTTCATGGACTTGAATATCGCGTCCGTGATCTTCTCCTGCTGGAAGGCCACGATCCGGCCGTCGCGCTTCCTGATTTGCGTTATCGTCGTCCCGGGCTCCGGCCGCTCGTACGTAGTGAAACGCTTGCCGCAGCGCAGGCATTCGCGCCTCCGCCGGTTGGAAGTCATGTCGCCTGACTCGCGCTTGTCCATGACCTTGGTCCTGTCATACGAGCAGAATGGGCATTTCATCCGTCCACCTTTGTTTCCAATCCGTCCGGACTCTAAAAGGATGGACCATGATGCTACAAGTTGTGTTCCAGCCCTCAAGGGCCCAAAATATTGTATATTCCTTCGCACTTACTTATAAGCATTTCCGTGATGGATTGTATTCTTTCCGACCCGCCTTTCAAGAAGCATGCATTACGGCCGTGCTTTGGAGATGCGCGCCTGGCTTTCTTATCGCCGGGCAGCAACCAATGATTATGGTGTGGTTCCTTTTCGCGCTGCTGGGCGCGTTCTTCTCCGCCAGCCGTGACGCAGTCATGAAGGGACAGCTCAGACGCGCCGACAGCTACGTCGTCTCCAGCGGCGTCTTTTTGGGCGCATCGGCCGTGCTCTTTCTGGTATCGGCCGTGAACGGGTTTCCGGCGCTTGGTTCCGGCTTCCTCACCTATCTTCTGGCCGTCGCCGCGTTCGATCTGCCTTCGTATGTGCTTTTCTACAAGGCACTGAAGGCCGCTGACATCTCGCTCGTGGCGCCTATGACTTCCTTCGAGCTGGTTTTCATCCTCTTCCTGTCCTTCGCCATGCTGGGGGAGGCGCCGACGCCTTTGGGTCTTGTCGGCGTGCTTCTCATACTCGCCGGTTCCTTCGTCATCAACACCGATGGACGGAAGGCTGGCAACCAAGACCGTGTAGTCTTTTATGTCTTGATATACGCGTTCATAGCTGCCCTCACCGCCAATCTCAACAAGCTTCTCGTGCAAAGCTCCGATGCGTTCTTCGGTTCGGCTCTCCTCTGCCTGCTGCTCGGCAGTTCCTTCCTGACCATCGCCCTGGCGGGCAGGCGCGGCGCAAAGGCGGCATACAGGAAGGGCGCGCACAAGTTCCTGGCGGCAGGCCTGCTGATGGCGCTGGCGATCGCGGCGGTGAACGTGGCCTATACGATGCAGATCGTGCCTTACGTCATTTCGTTGAAGCGCCTCAGCATACTTTTCAGCGTGCTTTATGGCGGGTTCCTGTTCAAGGAAAAGCAGATCAGGCGCCGCCTCGCCGGCGCAGCCCTGATGCTGGCAGGCACGGGGCTGATAATATTCTTCTGATCCCCCATGGACGTGCTGTCCGTCAGCCGTTTTTAAATCGCTTTGCCACTTATAACAGCATGAAGGTCAAACGCACGCACGGCCTTGGCAACCACCTTCTGGTGGACGCCGAAGGCTGCGATGAAAAGGCGCTGGACGACGAAGCTGCGGTGAAGGCCTTCCTGGAAGCGCTGCCTAAGCTTGTCGGAGCCACGCAGATACATGACACGGTCATAAAAAGGCACGTCGCAAAGGACCCGGACGAAAGCGGCGTCACCGGATTCATCCTGCTTGCGGAGAGCCATGCCAGCGTCCACACGTTCCCAGCGAAGGGCTTCTTCCACTTCGACCTCTTCACGCACGACGAGTTCGACCACGAGGCTGTCATGGACGAGGTCCATCGTGCCTTCTCGCCGTCAAAGGTCAGCAAGAAGCTGGTGAGGCGGTCGCACACGGACGTGCTGCCGCTGGACGGACTTCAAAGAGTTTCGGGCGACGGCATCTTCGGCGAGCGCAACGCAGCCTCGCTTGTGAGACGCATGGAAACGGTAGGCTTCCAAGCGACGCAGCTGGCCAGGGCGGCGCGGCTCATGGAGCGCATGCGCAATGACAAGGCCACGGTTTTTTTCGCGTTCACGTCCAACCTCGTCAGCTCGGGCCTCAGGGAAGTCATCGCCGAGGTTGTCCGGCGCAGGCTGGTCGACATCGTCATCACCAGCGCCGGCGCCATCGAGGAGGATTTCATGAAGGCCTTCAAGCCGTTCCTGCTCGGCGACTTCGACGTCTCGGACAGCGACCTGCGCAAGGCCGGGATCAACAGGATCGGCAACGTCTTCGTGCCCAACGACCGCTATGAGACGCTTGAAGAGAAAATAAAACCGATACTCGAAGCCGCTCACAAGCAGCAGCAGTCAATTCCGCTGTCGCCGTCCCGCCTTGCGAAGCTGATGGGCGAATCCCTGCGCGATGAGAAGTCCTTCCTGTATTGGGCCGCCAAGAACGGCGTTCCTGTGTTCTGCCCCGCGATAACCGACGGCGCGCTCGGGCTTCAGCTGTACTTCTACAAGAAGGACCACAAAGATTTCGTTCTGGACGTCACCGCTGACATGGACGACCTCGCCCAGCGCGTCTTCGCCGCCAAGAAAGCCGGGGCCCTCATCCTGGGCGGCGGCGTAGCCAAGCACCACACGCTGGGCATCAACCTGATGCGTGACGGGCTGGACTACGCGGTGTATGTCTGCACAGGGACGGAGTACGACGGCTCGCTGTCCGGCGCAAGGCCAAAGGAAGCGAAGTCCTGGGGAAAGCTGCGAGAGGACGCGAACCACGCCTATGTCGAATGCGATGCGACGATTGCGTTGCCGCTCCTCGTCAAGTTCATGGAGTAGCGCATGGACTGGCTCCTTCCGGCTGTTGCATTTCTTGTCGGCCTGCTGACGCGGATCGTGGACCTGAAGGAGGACGAGGGCCTTAGGCTGTCAGGGAGTGCCAGCATCGCGCTTGGCGCCGCCTATGGTTTCCTCGTCGGCTTCGTTTTCAATGCGTGGCCCCAGACGGCTCCGCTTCTGGGCGTCTTCATCGGCCTCATCATCGCGAAGAAGATAGATGCGCCTGGGCACTGGGCCAGCCTTCCGGGCCTCGCGGCGGCCTTCCTCTTCATCGGCGTTCCATCGTTCCGTCCGTTGCCTGTCGCTCTTTTCATGGCGGCCTGCCTGGCTGACGAGGCCGGCGACTGGCTCCAGGAGAAGAGGCGCATGCCGAAGCCGCTGGCGAGGCTTCTTTACCTGCGCCCGTTCGTGGAAGTGAGCGCCTTCGCCTATTCGTGGCTCACGGGAGCATGGGAACTCTGGGCGACGATATTGACTTTCGACATGGCTTTCGTACTGTTCCATCAAGTGTGGAAGAGCCGCACGCGTGGGCGGCCGCAGACCCGGAAAAGGCCTGCGAGCCGGATCCTGGCCGCTGCCATGATAGCCGTAGCGGCGCTTTTAGCCATCGCTGCCATAGTGACGCAGCCGCAGGCAGTCCCTGAAGACAAGCGCTGCTCGCAAGATTCGGACTGCGCCTGCGGCGTCCACGCAGTCACAGGAGAGTGCTTCTACGGCAACGCGGCCTTCGTGGACACGGAAAGGCAATGCCCGGACTTCTGCACGGGCATAGCGGCGAACCTGGCCATCAGATGCATCAGCAGCGAATGCCGGCACGTGCGTGTGCGGTAGCCGCACGGCTTTCATAAAGATTCTACGCAATACTTTTGCATGCAGAGGTACATGGTCGCTGCCCTGATTGTTGAAGGCAGGCGCCTGCTTCTGGTCCACAACACGAAGCACGGCCTGAGGATAGAGCCGCCTGGAGGGAAAAAAGAAAGCGGCGAGACGTGGGAAGATGCAGAGGTCAGGGAGGTGAAGGAAGAGCTGGGTGTGGCCGTGCTCCCAGCAGCTGTCCTTGGCGACTACGCCACCACCTCCCCGGAAGGCGATTTCCTGGTCCGCATGTTCTTCTGCGACGTGGTGGGAGGCGCGCCGCGCGTCATTGAGCCGACGAAAGTCAGCGGGTTCGCCTGGTATTCTTACGGCGATCTGGAACGTCTCAGGGCCGACGGCCGCCTCGTCCCCAACATGTGCGCAGCGCTCCCTGAGTTGAAGAGGCGTCTGCAAGGCATGAGCCTGGAATGAATGGAACCGCATGTCGGCAAGGAGAGGCTGTAAAGCATTAAAATGTCCGAAGCAATACCCTTTTCATGAACCTGAAGCCAGCCCATCTGGTCATCGTGGCTGCAACTGCGATTTGGGCTGTAATCATGGCGACATCCTCTGTCTTGCCCGACGGCGCCGGATCGCATAGAATCATGAGGGATGTTTGCTGCGAACAGTGCAGATATGGGGCAGGGCATGACGTCAGGGGCATGTCTCCTGAGTCGTTCCCTTGCACCGATTACAGAGGGCTGAACAGATTTGACGCCGTCAGCGGAGTGGCGATAGATGAGAGCGTCTTAAGCCCGGCGTGTGTGAAGTATTTTGAAGGCAACGGCATGGCCGTCTCAGACTGCCGTGAATAACTGCCTCCATCCCCGTTCAGGCGAACGCATTAAAACCCCGCATCCAAGCTTTACGCATGCTCTACACGCGCAAAACCTTCGACTTCGAGCATCCGGCGGAGGAAGCGGACGTCATCGTTTTAGGGCTGCCGTTCGATTCCACGGAGATAGGGCGGCCGTGCCGCCTCGGCCCGCTGTTCATCCGCGAAGCCCTCAAAGGCATGGAAGGCCACGACCCGGAAACCAATGCAAACCCTTTCGCAGCATTGAAATTCGCCGACGCCGGAGACCTGGACTTCGTTCCGGGTAGCTGGAAGCTTACTGAGCAGCGCATCCTCGCGACGGTCAAGGAGTTGAAAGGAACGAACAGCAAGGCGTTCCTGCTCGGACTGGGCGGAGACCACCTCAACACGCTGGGCGTCATCCGCGCGCTAGAGGCATGGCACAAGGGCCTCACTGTCGTTCACATCGATGCCCACCGCGACCTGCTGCCGGATTGGCTCGGCGAGAAGGACAACCATATAACATGGACACGCAGGGCAGCGGAAGACGGATTCAAGCTCGTGCAGCTGGGCTGCAGGATATGGAAGCCGGAGGAGCAGGACGCAGCAAAGAAGCACGCGATAGCCAGCAGCCTCAACGGCGTAAAAGGCCCGGTCTACGTAACCGTGGACTTGGATGTGCTGGACCCTTCAATAGCGCCGGACGTCGGGACGCCTGAGCCGGCGGGCCTCGCGCTGCAGCAGCTGTGGTCCCTGCTCAAAGGAGTTTTCAGCAACAGCTCCATCGACGCTGTCGGGATGGACGTCGTCGAGTGCGCCGCTGACAGGCCTTACACAGCAACGGCATTGGCCGCTGCGAGCGTGATAAAGAAGGCGCTGGCTTACCGGCTCACTTCACCCTCTCGGTGATTATCGCCGGGCACACTTTGGTCACGCCTGCGATGGATTCAAGCTTCTTCGTGAACTTCCCCAGCTCCGCCGAGTCCTTGAACCAGCATTCTGAAATCAGCATGTGGTCGCCGCTCGAGGCATGAAGCGACATCGTTTCCGTCATCGCTTTCATCTTCTGCATCGTTGCCATGTACGCTTCCGGTCTGGAATCGACGCCGATGAGCGCCTTCACGCCGAACCCTAGCCTGCGCGGGTCCACGTCCGCCAAGTAGCCGCGGATGATGCCGAGCTCCTCGAGACGCCGGACCTTCTTCCTGACGGCGGCCTCGCTTACGTTCAGGTGGCGCGCCATGTCTACGTACGTCGCCCGCGCATCTGCCATGAGCAGGCGAGCCAGCTCTATGTTCGATATCCGGACCATAAGCTTATATAAACGTAATGATTTATATGCTTTATCGTATATGACGCCGTGCCCGGGCATGGCAAGGATAAAAGCAAGCCCGGCAAATAGATAAGCGTTCTAACATCGAGGAGGTCGAGTTCCATGGGATGCGGTTGCTGCGGACCTGCAAAGAAAAAGAAGAAGAAGTAGTCCAGAAAGGCAGCTTGTTTCTTTCCTGCCTCAGTTGATTTTTCCGTTTTTGAGCTGGCCTAGCCTCTGTACCTTTTCATCAGCAGCGAGTTGGAGACGACGCTGACGGAGCTGAAAGCCATGGCAGTCCCGGCTATCATCGGGTCCAGCAGGATGCCCAGGGATGGATACAGAATGCCGGCAGCCACGGGAATGCCCACCGCGTTGTAGAAGAAGGCCCAGAACAGGTTCTGCTTTATCTTTCTTGTCGTGTAGCCGCTCAGCTTTATGGCAGCGGCGACGTCCATGGGATCGCTTCTCATCAGCACGATCTGGCCTGATTCCAGCGCAACGTCCGTGCCTGCCCCGATGGCGATGCCTATGTCAGCCTGCGCCATTGCAGGAGCGTCGTTGATGCCGTCCCCGACGAACGCGACGGCGCCCTTGCGCTGCAGCTCCTTCACCTTCTTTGCTTTGTCGCCGGGCAGCACCGGCGCCATAACGTTGCCTCCGCTTATGCCAGCCTGCCTTGCTATTGCCACTGCAGTCCGCTCGTTGTCGCCGCTTATGAGCCACACGTCCTTTCCGTCTTTGCGGAGCGCTTCCACAGCCTGCCGCGACGTGGATTTCAGCGTGTCCGCGACTGCTATGAGCCCCGCGGCCTTGCCGTCCAGCGCCAATGCGATCACGGTCTTGCCTTCCCGCTCCAGCGACGCCATCTTCTTCGCCAGCGCCTCCATCCTGATGCCATGCCTTCTCATCAGCTCAACGTTCCCGAGCAGCAGCTTCTTTCCGCTGGACGTGGCCTCTATCCCGTGCCCTGGCAGCGCCTTGAATCCGTCCAAGTCCGGCATCTTTATGCGCCGTTCCTTTGCCTTGGTCAGCACGGCCTTCGCTATCGGATGCTCCGATTTCCTCTCGGCCGCAGCCGCGTATTTCAGCAGTTCATCCTCAGCCATGCCCGTTGCAACTATGTTCGTCACCTCCGGCTCGCCCTTGGTCAGCGTCCCTGTCTTGTCGAACGCTATGACCTTCAGCCGGTGCGCGTTCTCCAGCGCCTCGGCGCTCTTTATCAGTATGCCCTTCTCCGCGCCTTTCCCTGTCCCGACCATTATGGCCGTCGGCGTCGCCAGTCCGAGAGCGCACGGGCATGCGATGATGAGCACGGATATGAACACGGTCAGCGCAAAGGTGGCGCTCTCTCCAGCGATGAAAAGCCACGCCAGGGATGACGCCAGCGCTATAAGCATGACAGCTGGGACAAAGTAGGAACTGACGCTGTCGGCCAGCCTCTGTATGGGCGCCTTGCTGCCCTGCGTCTCCTCAACCAGCTTCACTATCTGGCTCAGCACCGTGTCTTTGCCCACCTTCGTCGCCCTGAACTTCAGATAGCCGTCCTTGTTTATCGTCGCGCCTATCACGCCGTCGCCTTTGCTTTTCTCTACGGGCGCGCTTTCGCCTGTTATCATCGATTCGTCGACGAAGGCGTGTCCTTCGATGACGACGCCGTCCACGGGCATCTTCTCGCCCGGCTTCACGATGACCACGTCACCGGCTGCAACGTCGGCTATGGGGATGCGCATCTCCTTGCCGCCGCGCACGACCGTGGCTTCCTTCGGTTGCAATCCCATCAGCTTCCGTATGGCATCGGACGCCTTGCCTTTGGCCGACGCCTCAAGCCATTTGCCTAGCGTTATGAACGTGATCAGCACGGCCGACGTTTCGAAGTATATCCCCCCCGTCAGCGCGCCTGGGAACAGCACAGCGGCAAGGCTGTAGAAGTATGCAGCTGACGTCCCGACTGCGACGAGCGTGTCCATCGTCGCCGTCCGCGCCTTCAGCGACAGGAACGCGCCGCGGTAGAAGCCGTAGCCTGCCACGAACTGGACGGGCGTCGCCAGCAGCAGAAGCAACAGCGGGGCGTAGGCGATCTCGACGCCGAGCCATGGAAGCACCATCGATATCGCCACCAGCGGCACGGCGAACATGGCGGAGAAAAGGAACGTGCGTTCAGCTCGCGCGCGCTCGTCGCTTTCCACGGATCTGTCCGTGACTTTGTATCCAAGGCTCTCTATGGCCTTGGTTATGGTCCGGACGTCCGTTGTTCCAGGGTCGTAATCGACCGTGGCTTTGCCTGTCGCGAAGTTCACGTAAGCGGAGGCCACGCCGCGGACGGATTTCAGCTTCTTCTCTATGCTCGCAGCGCAGCTGGCGCAATGCATGCCTGAGACGAGCATGGTTTTTTTCATACTTTCCTCTAGAGATTTGGAATGTGCGCTTAAGTGGCTACGCTGCCCCGGACGCTGTTCCGGAAGCCCGTCCGCAACTGCACGACTTGCCGCAGGAGCCTCCGCAACTGCCGCCAGCGCTGCCGCACGAGCCGCCGCTTCCGCAGCAGCTGCCGCCGGCCTGGCCGCTTGGAGCGGTTGAAAGGGCCGTTAGCTGCTGAACGCCTGCAACGGCACTCTGATCCAGAAGCGTGGCCTTGTATGTCTTGAACACTTCAAGTCCGAGCAGCGTTTCCTTCGTCACCTTAGTGGAATCATACGTCACTTCGAATGCATTGGGCATCGAGAACTGCACGCCTTTGACGCCGTCCACGGCCTTGAGCTCGTCCGTTATCAGCGGCGCGTGGCCTGAGCACGGTATGGCCACGGATATCTTCAGCCACGCCAGCGCGGCCGCGCTGCCCGTGATGCCGTCGCCGGCAGCCGCGGCCAGCGGCACCGACGAGACGTTGGCCAGCATCGGGAATATCACCAGGAACAGCAAGGCATTGACGCCTATTGTGGAACCGTACATGGTCGAAAGATAGAGACGCTTCTTGCGCATGCCGGCAAGCGACAGCATGCCGTTGCTGCGCAGATAGAGGGCGGACGACAGCGTAGCGAACGCAAAGGAGATGCCGATCAATATGTGGAAGAAGTACGGATTCATCAGCAGCGGCTTGAAATATTGCATGAGCGCCGTCGCACCTGCCACGGAAGCGATTATGAAAGCGATGCATCCGACGTGAGGCACGAGACCATAAGCGAGCCCCTGGGCGAAGCTCCTCTTCACGTGCGCTCCGCTGACTGAATAGCCCAGGGACTCAATTTCTGACTTTATGCTGTCAAGCGTGGCGCTGTCGGGGTCGAACGTGACATGGACTTTGTCGTGTAGCAGGTCCACACTCACGCTGTCCACGCCTTCCAGCAGGCCAACCCTGCTGGCTATCTTCTCGGCGCAGTCCTTGCAGCGCATGCCCTTGACCGGAATGGCTGCGTCCATCTTCCTGACATCCGGCTGTTCGCCCGGATTTTTTCCATCCATGCCCATCCTGTGGGTGGAACGGCATATACGTCAGTGTATGAAACCAGTTTCAGTCTGTTCCAGCAAAAGCAGTGCCAGTCGCCTTATCGTTTCACGATGATGACGTTGGTCATGCCCCTTCTTCTGCGCTCTATTAGCTTCTTGCCTTCGAGCCTGTCCAAAACCCTTGAGACTTTCGCCTTGGGGAAGCCCGTCCTTTCGACTATATCAGATTGGAACGCAGTCCCTTCCGATTCTATCGCCGTTTCCAGGACTTTCTTTTCGTCACCGTCCAGCGTGCCCAGGATTTTCTTGTAGTTCCCCTTCGTTATCTCCGCTGGTTCTATCTGCTGCTTGACGGTCCTGACGCGTGTCACGACCCTCTCTTCGCGGCTGAAGAAGATGAGGTAAAACCCGACAGCCACGACCAGGGCCATGATGCCGATGCTGACGTTCGTCTGGAAGTTTATCGTCCCCCACATCGGGCACGACGGCCCGTGCGAGCAGCTTGCGTTCACGATGCTCGCCAGCGCCGTGTTGAAAGAGTAGGTTATGAACCCCATAAGCGCGGCTATACCTATCACAAGGACGCCGACGGCTCTGTTCTGCATGGCATATGGTTGGGGGGCGGATTTATAATGATGCCGACACGCACGTCCGGCCGGCTGTGTAAATGCGGGCCAAATCTTTGTATTGCATACGCACTACATATGGTTTTATTTGTTTTCCGCATACGTGAGGTATGGCGAAGCTCTCGGTGGCCCAGGCCGATGTTGATGGCTGGAGGGCGAAGGCGCTGTTTTACCTCGCCAGGCCGAATCCGCGGGATGGCGGCTACAGACCTGCTTACTGCAGCATCGGCAAGATAGACGGAGCGAGGCTTGCCACAGAACTGGAACTTGACCACGAGACCATCGCCCATGCGTTGGAGCGGCGGGGAGGAGAGCTCCCGGATGATTTCCTGAAAGAGGCCGCCAGCGCCGCTGGAGTAGACCAGGCCTTCCTTTATGAGTGCGGCGTTAAGACGGCGCTGGACGAAGGCTGCGGATGCCTGAGCTACGCCGATGTGGTGAGCGGTTACATCGCCGCCGGGGTGCTAAGGAACAAAAGACGCGCGATATACGACATAATTCCGGCTGACGCTCTGGACCTCTGCGCATTGGAAGTCGGCGAGGAGGAAATCCGTGCAGGAGAGTCCATTTCCAGCAGGCCCTTCGAGCTTCCTGTCAAGGTGCTGGCGGCAGAGATAACGCATACGGGGAAGGGCTCGCGGATATGGATCGGAACCGTCGTGGATGGGAACGAGGACAGGCGCGTGAAAGAGGGACCCTACGTGGCCGACGTTACGACGGAACTGAGGCCGTTTCTCATGAACACGTTCACAGCCATGAGAAGGAACTTCGAGCGGTATTGCACGAACGGCGGACTGGCGCCTGAGGCGCTGATTGATCTGACCAAAGCCATGGCCCACAGCCAGACGTGGTTCAAGTAGTTGCCTGAGAGTTTAAATCCGGGAACGCAAATAACGCCATGGAAGGCCTCGCCAAAAGGATCATGGAGCTTAAAAGAAGCCCGGTCCGGCGCCTCGTCGACGCCCGCCTCAAAGAGTTCAAAGAGGCCGGACGCAAATCCAGCGATGACGTGTTCAAGGAGCTGAGCTTCTGCATCCTCACGGCCAACTCCACGGCAGAGCTGTGCATGCGCATACAGCAGGCGGTCGGAGAGGGTTTTCTCACGCTTCCCGAAGCCGCGTTGGCCGCGAAGCTCAGAGAGCAGGGGTACCGCTTCCCAAACGTCCGGGCTCGTTTCATCGCCGAGGCAAGGAAGCACAAAGGCTCTCTGAAAGAGTCGCTGGCTTCGTCCGATGAAAAAGAAATGCGAGCGTGGCTCGTCACCAACGTCAAAGGCCTTGGCCTCAAGGAGGCAAGCCATTTCCTCCGAAACATCGGCTTCGGCAGCCTCGCCATCATAGACTTCCACATCATCGATCTCCTGGAACGGGAAGGCCTCATCGCCCGTCCGAAAACGCTGACGTCTAAGCGTTACCTGGAAATAGAGTCCGTCCTCGAGAAGCTGGCCGCCAGAGCGGGCATGTCGCTGGCGGAACTGGATCTGTACCTCTGGTACATGGAGACGGGCAAAATCCTGAAATGAAAAAGGCAGTTTTTGGCGGAAAATACGCGCCTATTGATATCTCTTATAACAGCGTTATATAAGGAAACAAAAAAGAAAGCGGAGCCGCCCCGCCAAGCGGCAGGACGGCCCCGTTCCATCTCTTCACCGCGGATAGAAGTCCAGCGAGTACGCCTGCGCCACGTCGATCGGCTGTGACAGCACTCCGGCATCCAGCAGGACCGTTTCCGTGTATTCCCAACGCATCGGATCCACCGTGCCGAAGCCCGGTTCGCTGGCCAGATAGACTTCGTTGACGAGCCGCTTCCAGACCGTGAGCTCCGTTCCTGCTGCTGCGGCTTGCTCGGGGAATTGGCTGGCGAAGTACGCGGCAATCTCGTCCGGATGCTCCATCGCATAGAGGAACCCTTCGTGCGTGGCCTGGACGAAGCGCCGCACCATGTCCGGGTTCTCGTCGATGAGCTTCTGGCTGGTGGTGAGGCACATCCCGCCGTAGTTCCCGACCCAATCACGGGCGTACCACATGCGGATGGGAACGCCGAGGCTGTTCAGCTTCTCCTCCGTCGGGAGGTAGCCTGTGATGGCGTCGGCCGTGCCGTCGACCAGGGCCTGCGCGGCGCCTTTGCCGACTGCGACGACGTTCACCTTGCCCGCGTCCTTCGTTGCAGGGTCAGTATTCACCATATCCAACCCGATCCCCGCCTTCTGGAGCAGCGCTAGGAGCATCGTATACGGAGGGCTGTTGAACCCCGTGACGGCCACGGTCTTGCCGATGAGGTCAGTAGGCGCCGTGATGGGCGAACTCTCCTTCAGGATGACGCTGAAGAGGTTGACCCTTTCCGTCTGGTAGATGGCCACGTTGTGCTCGTCTGTCGCCTCTTCTCTGGCCTGTTGCAGAAGGACCTGGTCCGCGGTCGGATAGCCGAACTCGGCCCTGCCGGCAGCCACTTCCGTGATGGAGGCGAAGCCGTCCGTCGCGTACTTGATGGTGACGTCGAAGCCTGCACGGGCGTAGGCGCTCACCTGCCCACCGTAGAACCCGAACCACTGTCCGCTGGGGATGAAGCACATCTGCAGCGTCACATGAACCATGTCAGAAGCCAGCCCGGCGAGGCTGAACGTGCCGAGCGCCAGAACCAACGCGAGCGCGAGTCCAAGTTTCCTGATAGTCACAGCGCACCTCCTTGTGCACGTGGACTTTGTTCCGTTCTGTTCCTTTCCAATTTGCTGCGCGTGAATAGGACGGAGGGGGACATCCTATGCGGATGGCCCCCATCCATCAGCGCCGACGCCAGCGCATGCGCTGGCTACATCCCCTTCCCGAAATCGGGCCCGCCGAAGAAGATGAAGATCCGCGGCGTGACCGTGCCAGCGGGGACGTAGCACTGGGTGGCCGCGTCCCAGACGCTATAGACGCGGGACTCGTCGTCCCAGCTCACGTCTTCGTCCCACCACACCGGCCCTGCAGCTGGAGTTGCGTAGTCCCAGAAGCCGTCGCCGTTGAAGTGGCCTGGCAGGACATACCGGTCGAACCATGACCATCCCATGTGGGAGAACGGTTCGGGCTCAGGGTTGCTGATCCTGACGACCGTGGGGTTGTAGTCGGGCCCAAGCACGATCTCGACGCTCCCGGCACCTTTGACGCCGCTCACCGTGGTGTCGAGGTCCCATCCGGATTCGGGGATGTTGTCCGTGATGCCGTCGCCGTTGAAGTCCGTCATGGATCCGTATGCCTTCCTGAACTGCTCCGTGATGTCTTCGTAGCGCGGATGCGAACCGATTCCAAACAGGCCGCCGCCCACCTTCCTGTAGAGGTCCTCGCATTCAGTGTAGCCTTCCGGCGAGACATTCCAGAACAGCCAGAGGTGGTCATCCCCGGCTTTGGTGCAGGAAGTCGTCGCCATCAGTTCCGGCCTTCCGGTCCCGTCAAGATCGAACGCCTCGAAAAGCTCGCGACCGAACCACTCGCCATCGGCGTTGTGTGGCGATTCCATCGCGATCCACGTGTCGAAATCCGGGCTGAGGAAAACGTAGACACGGCCGACGTTCCAGTTGTCCCCGATCTGGTAGTTCGCGTCAGAGACGGCGAACTCCTTGATGCCGTCGCCGTTGATGTCGTCCAGCGCCGTCACCGCGGTGCCGAATCCGAGAGGGTGGAAGTGGCCCACGGTCACAGGGTCGAACCTCACGAAGTGGTCGTCCACCCAGAAGCTGCTGGTTTTCCACTCGATGAACGTGTATGCCGGATTCGGGATCTCCTTCCAGCGCTTGAGATCGCCGCCGTGGAAGATGACTACCTTTCCGTCCTTCCTGATTTGCGGCTTCCATGTGATTTCCTTGATGATCACGTTCCCGGCCTCGTCGTGCTCATGGACGATCTCCGGGTCATAGCCGCTCGGAGGAAACTCACCCGCAGGAAGCGGCACTTCCGCCTCGGGCAGGCCGACGATGATCTCGGCGAATCCGTCGCCGTCCAAGTCCGCTGCGTCCACTGACATCGTGTTCCACTTCGCGTCGAACTCGGGAAGAAGGAGCGTCGTGTAGCTGGCCTGGTCCCACACGGGGATGATGCAGACAGCGGCGACGCCGTTGAGGGTCACGTTACCGATGATGATCTCGTCAATCCCATCCCCGTTGACATCGCCGGGAACCCACATGTCCGTCGTTCCCTTGAACCCTTCCGGAAGCTTGACCGACAGGTAGCTTTGCCCCGCCGCCGCAAAGCAGAAGACGGCGACGGACACAACAACGAGTGCCTGCGCTAGGGTGAAACGCTTCATCGGAGACCTCCTTGTCTCGTCTATTCTTTCACGAACAGTTTACATCGGTTTCTTGCAGACGTCACATCATCAGCATGCCGCCCTTCGGAAGGAAGAGCAGCTGGGCGAAATTGCCCAAGGCCGCAGCGGCCTTGATCAGAACGATCATCCACACAACTGCCTTGATCTCCCGCAGGGCGCCCCCCGTCGTCAGGCAGGATGAGCGGCGCCTGAACAACAGCAACAGGGCTATGGCCAAGGCCGCCATCATCACGACGTCGGCTGTCCAACCGTTGAACCCAGTCCTGTAGAGAAGCCTGTGGATGGGGCTGCCTTCGATGGCCGTCCCTACCCGATAGATGGCTATGTTCGTGGACATCCTGTCGGCGAAGAACGCGAGCGTGATGACGGCTGCAGGCACGGCAAGAGGCAGCTTCAGCATCCCATCGAGGGTGCGCCTATCGACGGCAGTGGAATAAGAGTAGATGAAGGCCACGAAGTTGATGACAAGCATGCCGACGAGCGTCCACTGCAACGTCGGGCCCCACGCTGACGGGATCAACCCTGCCATGAAGAACGGGACGGGTAGGGCGATTGCCAAGACGTGGAACAAGGCGCATCCGGCGCAGAGGAGCGCCCAGAACCTTGGACGTCTTCTCGCCACGAACCTTTCCGCAGCCGAAACGAACGGAGCCGTGAGCCAATCCAGCGTCCCCAGCAGATAATCTGCCGGAGACAGTTGCAGCTTTCCTATCAACTCTTGCATGTGATTCCTCCTTACGCAGCTCATTGCATTTTTCGGGTGAACCCGTTTCCTCCATTCCAACATAGGAAAGAAGACGGAAGACACGTAAGTCTTCCAATCGTCACAGAGTGGACTGAGTTTGCCTTTGGCCTGCCGGACGGAAGACAAGAACCGAAGACGATGCATATCGGTTTTCAGGCAAAGCCCAACCTAACAAAGCGAATCCATGGCGCTTCAGGCAGTCGGCTCCCAAGGCTTCCGGGGCGCGTCCGTGGCCGCAGTTCCAAGCCTCGTTGTTGGCCACGGCACCACCGGAGACGGCCTATAGGGAGCCTATATGCCTGCGCCGTATGCGCATCCAGGAACGTGCATCAGCAAGTTCCTTTCATGGGACGATTGAGTGTTTGAGAGCGTGACTGGGAGATTGGCCATTACGGAAGCTTTACATTTTGTCATTATTACCTATCTCACAGTGATAACTTGTAGTCTTGATACTTAAAATTACGCCGTCAAGAACTTGTTGACAAAATGAAAGCTTTTAAGCCGGCAAAGCAACTCATACATGTGCTGGCATGAGCGATGAAATAGATGCTTTGCGTGAATACGGCCTGAGCGAGAAAGAGGCTTTGGTCTACCTGGCGCTGCTGAAGGAAGGCGCAATGACAGTCACGCCGCTGCTGAAGAGGACGCAGCTGCAGCGCGGCAGCCTCTACGACCTGCTGGGCCGTCTGACGGAGAAGGGACTGGTCTCGTATACCATCCAGGCCAACAGGAAGAACTTCGAGGCCGTCGATCCAAAGAAGCTGCTGCAGATCCTGGACGAGAAGAAGGAGCGGATTCAGGAGGTGATGCCTTCGCTGCTCGCAAAGCAGAAGAAGGAGGAGCCAACGGTCACAGTGTATCGCGGCAGGAAAGGCCTCAAGTCCGTCTACCTGGACATGATCAAGGACACGTCCGTGGATTACGTGATGGGAGCCAGCGGGAAGCTGAAGGGCGCGCTTGGCGATTCGTTCTTCGCGCGCTTCCAGCGCGAGGAGATCAGGCTCGGCCGCAAGTTGAAGATCATCCTAAGCGAAAGCTCCAGAGGCTCTCCCAGTCTGGGCAACATGGCCTACGCGGAGGTGCGATACATCCCTGACGAATACGACACGCCATCGCACACGACGGTCTACGGCGACAAGGTCGTCATCCACGTCCTCGAGGAGACGCCCGTGGCCGTCGTCATCGAGAGCCAGGCCCTGGTAAAGAGCTACATGAACTTCTTCCATCACCTCTGGAAGCTGGCCAAGAAGTGAACGAGAAAGATTTATAACCGTGCCTCCCTATATTAAGATTGAAATTTTGCGTGATGCATGATGGCGGACACGTTCGCGACAATCAAGGGCCTCAAGAACGGCCACTACATCGTCATCGACGGCGAACCGTGCGCAGTCAGCGAAGTCGTCAAGTCCAAGCCGGGCAAGCACGGCGCAGCCAAGGTGCGGCTGGAGGCCGTGGGCCTGTTCGACAACAAGAAGCGGTTCATCCTAAAGCCTGCGGACACCACCGTGGAAGTGCCGATAATCGAGAAGCGCAACGCCCAGGTCGTCACGGTGAGCGGCGCGACGGCGCAGCTGATGGACCTGGAGGACTACGCGATGTTCGAGGCCAACGTGCCCGAAGAGTTCCGTGGCAAACTGGACTCAGGAAAGGAAATCATCTACTGGAAGTGGCAGGGCCGCGTGATGATAAAGCAGCTGAAGTAGTTCCATTTGGTCATCTTCTTCGCAGAACAGCGCTTGCGCTAAGCGTTGAAAAAAGAAAAAAAGTTCCAGTCCCTGCTATGCTGCAAGACTTGCCATCATGCCTGCGGCCACGAGAAAGCCGGCCAGGGCGCCGATTATTATCACCGGCAGCAGTATCGCCAAGACAGCTCTTCCCGTTGTCATGCCATGCAGCGCCTTTAGCCCTTTCACCTCAAGGACGAGGCCCCAGATGCTGGCAATGATTCCGACGAACGGTATCCATCCGAGCAGTATGCTGGGCGTTCCGCCGTAGGCCATCGTCTTGTACGTGTTTGCGTAGCCGTTACGCCCGCCGCATAAATAGACGAACAGATGCATGACGGCCGCGCCGATGAAGCTCATGATTATCGCAACGATGTAGATCACTATCACCGCGACAACCGCAAACCCTGCGGCGACGCCTGTGATGAGCCCCATGAACGGGATTGCGCCTTGCGCGCCGCCCATAGCGAACATCCAGCCGAATATCGAGGTGAACATGCTCGCGACCGTGTACATCACGATCAGCATTATCACCACCGGCACGAGAAGGGTCACTGCGAAGTACTTGACGGACGGCCCGATGGGCTCTTTCTTGATGCCCTCGAAGAACTTGTCAGGACTGGTCAATACCTTTTGGATTTTGTTTAATACCTCCATGTTTATCTTTTTAGTTCCTTCCTTAAAAAGCGGCCTCCATGGAGCATTTTATTAACCGGCGCAGGAAATATAGGCCATGCTTCTCGCTTGGGTGTATGCGCTGGCCAGCGTCCTCGCCGTCAGCGCTGTCTCCCTGGTCGGCATCGTGACCATCGCCGCGAAGATGAAGAGCCTGGAAAAGATCCTGCTGCTCCTCGTCTCATTCTCCGCCGGCGCGCTGCTGGGCGACGCCTTCTTCCACCTGCTTCCCGAGGCTTCGGCCGGCGGCTTCACTACCGCCGTCGCCATGGCCGTGCTCGCTGGCATCATAGCGTCCTTTGCAGTGGAGAAGCTCGTGTTCTGGCGCCACTGCCACGTGCCAACGTCCGACGCGCACCCTCATCCATTCGCTTACATGAACCTATTCGGCGACGCCGTGCACAATTTCATAGACGGCCTCGTGATCGGGGCCGCGTACATGGCCAGTGTGCCTGTAGGCATCGCCACGACCCTGGCCATAGTCCTGCACGAGATACCGCAGGAGATGGGCGATTTCGCCGTTCTCGTCCACGGCGGCTTCCACGTGCGCAAGGCGTTGACCATGAATTTCCTCACCGCGCTCACCGCCGTGGCCGGCACAGTCGCAGCCCTGCTGGCTGGCGCGACCTTCGCCGGCGCCACCGTCTTCCTCGTCCCCTTCGCCGCGGGCGGCTTCATCTATATTGCGTCATCGGACCTGATCCCGGAACTGCATAAGCACACGGGCTCGAAGAAAGCGCTGGGGCAGCTCCTGTTCATACTGCTGGGCCTCGCGGTGATGTACGCGTTCCTTGGCATGGGATAGGCAGGAGCTGTAGCGTATTTATTCCTTTCCTGCCAAATGTTTTTTGTCCCCTTTGCTACCTTAAGGCGACATGAGGCCGGCGAGACCGGGCCTGCCGATGGCAGGTCCGGCTCCTCCTCAACCTTTATCTGCCACAGGAGCCATATTCTTCCATGCGCCAATTCATTTTCATCCTGGGCAAGAATCCTGAGCTCTCGGCAGCTGAGATAGCGGCGTACCTGGACGCCAGGGACGTGCGCTTCGAAGTCGTGGACAGCGAAAGGGAGCTGCTCATCGTCTCCATCGATGGCGTCCCGGACGGCATGGCCTCGGACCTCGGTGGCACGCTCAAATTTGGCGAAGTGCTGTCGTCAGCTGACGAAAAGGAGCAGCTGGCCGATGCGCTGGCGTCCGTCGACTGGACGGGCATGGATTTCCCGGACAAGCCCCTGTTCACCGTCAGCTCCTACGGCGCAGGCCATCCCAAGGCGTTCATGGACGCCGCCAAGAAAAGCCTGCGTTCAGCGGGGATCAAGGCGGGCATGCTCTCCCACACGGCCGCGGCTATCACCCATACGGAAGTCGTGCGCCGTCGCCTCTACGGGAGGGAGCTGCTCTTCTGCAAGACCGGACGGTTCTGGCTGGGCAGGACCCTCGCCGCGCATGACCCTTACGAGTTCCAGAAGCGCGACATCGGCAGGCCGGTGCAGCGCACCGAGCTGTCGATGCCTCCGCGGCTCGCACGCATCCTACTCAATCTCTCAGGGAAGCCGGGACGCGTCCTGGACCCGTTCTGCGGCCTCGGAACGGTGCTGCAGGAAGCCGCCATGCTCGGATTCGAAGCGCACGGCTCCGACGTGGACCATGCAATCGTCGAAGGCTGCGTGAAGGACATGGAATGGTTCTCAAAGGCTTTTTCCAAGCCCGCGCCGCAGGTGAAGGCAGCGGACGCGCGCAACCTGTCGTGGTCGGACGGCCATTTCGATGCCGTCGTCACCGAGCCGGTCCTGGGCCCGGTCCTGAAGCGCTTCCCGAAAGTGGCCCAGGCCGAGTCCATCACGAGGAAGCTGACGCCGCTCTACCGCGACTCGATGAAGGAGATGCTCCGCGTGATCAAGCGCGGCGGAAGGCTCGCCATGACGTCCCCGCTGTTCCGCGTGCACAACGTCGTGAACAGGATCGACGTCGCCAAGATCGCCAAGGAATTCGGCGCAACGGAAGTGGATGTGCTTGGCGAGCGCCTAACGCATGCGTTCCCTCTCACGGACTTCGAACCGGAGCACATGACGCTGAGGGAAGTCCACGTCTTCCAGAAGTAGCCGAGCTGCCGTTTCTTTGTGAGATTATCCTCTGACTCTGTCGCCGTCATGGAATGGCTTCCAGGGGTAGTCTGGCGGTCTGTCGCGGACTTCAACGAAATAGTCAGCGATCCCCCGGCTCGTCGGCGTGACGTATATGGCTGCAATCTTGACGTTCGCTCCTCTTTCCTGGAATATGCCTTTCACCACGCGGAAACCTTCGCCGGTGGGGAGGTCGTCTTCAAGCAGCAGCACTCTTTTCCCGCCCATTTCGCCTTGCACATCATAAGCGAGGCGGCGTTCTTCGCCTTTGCGTTCTATATCGATTGGCCTCACGTCTTTTATTCCAAGACGTTTTGCGATTATCGCCGCCGGTATCAGGCCGCCAAGCATGGAAGGCGCTATGATATCGGGGCGCCATCCTTCCAGCATCTCCGCTAGTAGCAGCATATCCCTGTGGTAATCTTTCCATGCCAGCCTTGCCATGATTGAACTGTAAAAGTGAAGCTTTTAAGACTTACGAAGGAAGCTGGAAAGCGGTTTGGTTTTGTTTTCTTCTTTCCCGGCCGCCTGGCTTTCAAAGTTAGATGCCGTAATCCCGAAACGCCTTATGACGTCGCTGGGGTTCTCTTTCAGATAATCCTTCAGCAGCCGTTCTGCCTCCGACGCTATCGTTTCAGCCTTGCCGCTCGCCTTGTCCAGCGTTCGCGACCGCGTCTTCGTCTCCATCGCCGTTGTCACGACATGGACTGAGACGGTCCTGAAAAGAAATCCGCCGGCCTTGGCTTTAGCAGCGATGTCCTCCGCCAGCTGCGTTATGTACGGGGACATATACTTGGCTTCGCGGCTGTCCTTCTTCAGCGTCACGATCCTTCCTATCTGTTTTCGTCCTTCTTCTTGCACGGGCTCGTCGTCTTCCCCCCGCGCCCGCCGCCATATCACTTCAGCCCGCCGTTCGCCTAGCAGCAGCTTCAGCTTGTTCAAATCGAACGCCGCCAGGTCGCCCACCGTCTTCATGCCCATCCGTTCCATCTCCTCGGCCGTCTTCGGGCCGACGCCATGCAGCTTCTTCAGCGGCAGCGGGTCCAAGAAACTGTGCACTTTCGACGGTTCGATTATGGTGAGCCCGTCCGGCTTCTTCGCCGACGCTGCCATCTTAGCGACGGCCTTCGTGGGCCCGATCCCTATGGAGCATGTGAGCCGCTCACGGGCAAGGACGGCCTTCTTCGTTTCAAGCGCCAGTCCTTCGGCCGCCTTGAAATTCCCGTCCGTCCTGTTCGTGACGTCCATGTACGCCTCGTCTATGCTCACCTGCTCGAAGGCGTCAGCGCGTTCCCGAAGTATGCTCATGACCCTGTCCGACGTTTGTTTGTAATGGACTCTGTCCGCTGGAAGGAATGCCGTCTCATCCTTGCCCTCGCCCGCGGCCTTCGCAGCGAGCCGCTTCGCAGCGGCGATGTACATGCCGGCATGGATTCCCAGCTCCCGGGCTTTGTAGTTGGCCGTCGCTATCGCTCCGGAGTCCGCTGTCCTGCCGGAGAACATGCATATGGCTATGGGCTTGCCTTTAAGTTCCGGATGCCGCAGCTCCTCGACCGAAGCATAGAAAGCATCGAGGTCGACAAGCAGGACGACTCTTCCGGGTCCGGCTGGCTCGGCCATGGGAAAATGTTCGCAGGCGGGCTAAAATAAAGCCGCATGGCGACGAACCGGGAAGCCTGAATGCGTCCTCTTTGCCGAATTCATGTGCCCTCAGCTTATCGTATATAACACTGTTATATAAACAACAAAAAAGGGAAGAAAGGGTCTGGCCAACATCACCGGATCCCCGCTCCCCCTACTCCATCCGTTTCAGTGCACAACTTCAGGGACAGTGCATCTTCAGGGACACGTCCTCCCTTCCCCTGAAGCACGCACGGTACAGACGGTACAGCGCCCGACGCAACCTCTCGCTGCTGCTCATCGCAGCCTCCTCCTTCTTCGCGCTTGTTCAGTCTCGGATGACGAAGACGGCCCTGTGGCCGTGCCACACGCCGCCCACCAAGGCCCGTGCGATGTAGATGTATCCGCCGCGGGCCGTCCGCTCTCCATGCACGTTCGTCTTGTCCCAGTCGATGCGGTTCCCTGCGACGGTCCCGAACCAGATGAAGTATCCAGCCAGGTCGAAGACTGTGACTTCGAACGCGTCCACGGGCTTGGAGCACCTGACCTCGAAATGGATCTCAAGCTCGCCGGGCTGGCTGTAAACCAGGAACTCCGGCTCATCCGGCGCGGGCGGGACGGGCTCCGGCGGAGGGTAGCCGCAGTCCGTCGCGTGGATGACGATCGCGTACCTCGTTGATGTCCCTCCCCGGAATGTCACCTCGCAGATGACGATGTAGTCCTGCATGATGTTGCTCGGAACGTCCGGGATGAAGCTCGCCCAGTTCAGATCCCTGGAAGACGTTTTCAGGGTCCCGACAACGAGGCTTCCGAATGGGACGGCGTATACACGCGATTCCGACGA